>Ga0102812_10001192_pt1 | contig 18105 bp, 16 predicted proteins | sample ColrivemetaGS713_FD_79334 | JGI IMG/M metagenome (GOLD analysis project Ga0102812, IMG submission 79334) | Estuarine microbial communities from the Columbia River estuary - Flood tide ETM metaG S.713 | ecosystem: Environmental > Aquatic > Marine > Intertidal zone > Estuary | place: USA... | reverse complement strand
ATCTTGCACCAGCGCCGATAGCATATGACAGAAGATCATAAGAAAGTCCAGCACTGTATGCGTGACCAACTAGATCAAGCTTAGTGCCTGTTTCATCTAGGATTGCATCTTCTTGAACCGCGCAGAAAAGACCAGTTCTTCTTGCTTCAGAATTAATAATAGTTTCAATGTAAAGGTTATTACCCTCTTTACCAGTGAAGTTTGGTAGGATTGAACCTGTGTATTTTGCAAGTAGAGAAACTTGTCTTAGGTTTGCAAACTCATCAAGCTTTGTTTTATCTAAACCAGCTGTTGTGAAGTATTCACCGTAAACAGGATCCGTATCCATTGCAGCTGCCTCAAATGAACCCTTGAATACAAATACGTCAACCATAAAGTCTGACATGTAATCAAATGCATTTAGGTGTGCAGGTACATTACCTTCACCATACCAGTCTCTTGCTAGAATATCAAAACCTTTTGTGTCTTGAGCAGCTCTAACAATAACAGTGATATCATCTTGCTTGATATTGATAAATCTTAGTGCATTTTTTTCAAATGTACCAACGACTGCATTCAATTCAGCATCTGATGGTGTCCAGAATTTTTCAGTGTTGAAAAAGCTTGAATAGCTGTTTTTACCTTCTTGTGTTACAAGCGTTGCATCAGTTGCATTAGTAATTAGACCCTTATAGTTGATGTAATCACCAGACTCTGGTGTAACAATAACCGTTGGATTTAATGGATCATAAACCGGTGGTACGTATGCGTCAAAAGAAGACAGGTTAAGTGCTAGAATAGGACCTCTTGTTAGAGCTGCAAGCGCAGATCTGTGGAAGAACATACCTTTCTTTTCAAGGTTCTTGTCGATTGAACCGAAAACCTCGATAAACTGTTCAGTAGTGCTAATAAGAACTGGAGAATTGTAAGGACCCTTCTTAGAGTGACCTACAACCAGTCTGATAGTTTCAGCTGGAATATTTGAAGTCTGAGACTTGTCAAATTCTAGTCTGTAAACACCCGAACTTTTAAATTGTAATAGTTGTGGACTTAGTGCCATGATGTATAACTATATTTTTTATTTTATGTATATATCTCCGTTTTAATCTAATTGTTATGATAATAGATCATAAATATCATACTGTAGGTCTCCATCGCCATCAAAATCTTTATATAAAATAGATTCCATTTTATCATGTAGACTTTCATCAATAATATCTAACGCTTCTTCCACAAAGTCGGCATAATCAGTAGTACCGATAAATTCACAGATAGTTACACACGTCATAATAGTATCATCATTACCGTGCTGTCCACCGTAAGAACCATTTGGTAAAGTACCAAACATTGACGCTTCGTCAACTGTTGTCTTTTCATCAAAATAGACGCGGTTAGCTTCTGCTAGCTTTTTTAGGTTTTGACACATCACCGGTTTGTTATCTGATTTAATACGAATACCCGGCTTCAAAACCCTGGCGTCATGGCGGTGTTTGAACCTAACAATCATTTCTTCATCAAAGTCATTTCGTCTTGGAAAAAGAGAAGTCAAATATTTAATAAGAATTGTACCGTATGTATTGAATTCTATAACCAGCTTTGTGTTCTCCGGATTGAAAATATCTACTGAAAGTGTATAGAGAACTTTTGCAAAGTCTTCAATAACATGTTCATTAGACCTAAATACGCCAATTTGTTTTAACATGAAAAAGTCATACATGGCACCCGGATTTTGTAAGATTTCCATATGCTTTTCTTTCATAGGTATTAATTCAAACATGTTGATAACAGAATAGTCACCACCATTACCCTCCGCAATATCAATTGAGAACGTGAAGAATCTTCCATCTTCTCTTGCATATGCTGGATCAAAATCTGGATGCCATTGAAGAAAACCCTTCATATCCATATGAATATTTTCAAATTCATCTAGGTCGTGGTATACATAATTCTTAATGCCTTTACGTAGCATCTTCATTGTGCCCGGGCTAAATAGCAGGTTTGACGATGAAACGAATTCATTACCATACTGTCTATTAAATGCCTCTTCAGAACCTAGGTTATTAAGTTCTCGTTTGTACCAGCTATCATCACGGTCTGGGTGTTGCCACCAATCAATACGTGTTGGTTTATATGCATTTTCACCGCGGTCAGCTGCCGAATAAATTTCATAGAATTTATTAAAGCCGTTCGGTGTTGATGTGATATTAATACGAGATACCTTCGAAGCCGAAAGCGTTGGATAAACGTTTTCATAAAACGTATCCACAATTGAAGGATGCACGTGAGCAAACTCATCCAAATACAGGTTGTGGATTGTAAAACCAATACCCGATTTTGCAGTTGTTGATTGACCAACAATACGGCAACCATTGTCACACTTAACGTTCATAACGTCATACTTGATAATACCGGGCTTCATATAGAACGGTAGGTTTTCAAGTACAACTTTTGCTTTGTCAATAATCTCTTTAGTTGTATCTGATTTATTGGCAAGTAGTAGGGTTGTCTTATCAAAGTTGAATGTCAGGTACCAAGCATTAAAAATAGACGCCGTGACGGTTTTACCCATCTGTCTAGATGCAAGTACAACATTGAATCGATTGTCCTGGAAATCTTTAAGTAACTGCTTTTGGTAATCTCTAAGTTTAACTTGTTGAATACCCTCATCTGTCATTACAACAGCATATCGCTCAGCAAAGTATACAATATCGTTTGCACATTTTGCTAGTTCTGCAATTTCTTCATCCGTATATTCAAATACAATATTACCCTTACGAAGGTACTGCTTACTTTCGTAAAATGGTAAAGCAATCTTGGGGCGATAGCCCTGGTCCATTGCTAAAACTAAGTCATTGACTTTATTAGTGGACCATACAAGTTTCGATGCTTCTGTATCTGAATCCTCTTTTGGAATCCAAACATTATCTCCAGTATAATCGCTCATATATTAGTTATTCTTATGGGATTAAAGTCTAACGCATCTGTATCTGCATATATTGAATTATAATCATTGGAATCAATAAAATCCTTTAATGTACCTTTGCTAAAATCTAAAATATCTTTTTTATATAAGATCCAATGATGTGTCATAATTTTACCCATGTCATCTTCATCATGTGCCATGTCTATGATTTCAATTTCACCGAAAACTGACTTAAATCCTTTTAATTTGTTTGATTTAATTATATTTGAAACTTCTGATATAATACCCTGGCAATCTCCTAACGATTGATTATCTAGGAAATCTTCCCAACTATCATAATCATTTGCTGATAGAATTTCATCAATTATAAATTGAATATCTTTATCTAATTTATATTCCTCAAATAGTTTTACACGTCCCATATTAATCTTCTGTGTTTTCTTCTATGTCAATATCTGTAATGTCGTCAGATTCACCTTTAGGAATCCAAACATTATCTCCAGTATAATCGCTCATAGATCGTTTTCTTCAGCTTCGACGTCTTCGATATTATTATCAATACCCGCTCTAATTTTTGACATTAGGTCGCGTGTACCTCTTTGCACATTACCGCCAGTGTTATTACCACCAGAAGCTTCATCTGTAATGCGCTTGTTTGTTTTTTCTCTATAGATTTCAGCATCTCTAGCAATACGCTTTACCGATTCCTCGGTTGCCATCAAGTACATTGTCTGTGATTTGATGATATCAAGCATTGATTTTTGCAGAGTAGCTAGTACTTCAAACATACGTGGTGCTAATTCACCATCTTCAATTGTTTGCAAGAGTGTTGTCAGCGCTCGCTCACCGGCTTGAAGTTGGTAGACCAATGAACTCATTGTCATCTCGTCCATCTTCTTTTTTGCCTTAACGTATTCGTCCTGTTCAATAATATCTGCATCCAAATAAAATTTCATCAAACTTGTGATGGTCTTTTTAGCTTGAATGTCGGCATTGCCTTTAATTGTTTTATAATCAAAAGGTGCATAATGTTCACCTTTAACTGGTAACTGTGGATCAACCTCTACAATACCGCTAAGTGATTCACCATCACCAATTAGACTGTCTAGTTCATCTCTAATTTGGTCAGCCGCAGAACGGATACCATTGTTCTTATCACTCATAAATATAATCTGTTATTATGATACTATATATATCTAGCACATTACTGCTATAAAAATTTGATGCTAAAAAGATTTATCTTGCGTTATGGTATCTTTGGTAAGAAAGAGAAGGAATAGCATTGTCCACAATGATTGCCAAGTGTGCATCTCTAACCAGTGATTGATTAAGTATATTGTGGTGTTGTTCCTGTTCAATCGTCTTTTTCCAAAGTCTCAAGTTTGTTAATTTTACTAGACCGCCTTTTAGTTTGTAAGGTCTATCTAGGTCCCAAATAACTGCTTGGTCAATTGGCTTGACTTCACTAAATTCTAGTTGCAAATTATTATTTGCATCTTGTGGTCTGTTTCTGTTATTTGATTCATCTAAATAATAGATATATGCACTAAGTTCACGGAATGTATTCGACATATTGATAACAAGCCCGTACCACTCATGTGAACCCAAAATCATATTATGTGTAAATGTATAGATTTGACCGTTTAGGGTTACCTCTAATACCTGTGATGAAATTCTTACATTGATACCTTCGCCAAACTGGTCGCCGTTTAAAATCTGGTACTTTGTTGTATCCATTGTATCAAATACTGGTGAGAACCAAGTTGTAAATGCTAAGTTGTCGTTGATTGACTGTGTTGATTTTTGTATATAGTCAACAGCATCAATATCTGTTTCTACAGATGAAAGGTCATAATAGTTTTTAGAAACAAGTGTCCATCTATTTTTCAAATCATAATCTACAATTCTAAGTGCCGCCGCCGATCTTTGACGTACGCCATCGTCCCATTGGTGTGGCGTTGATTTAAGTTGTTGTGGATCGGTTGCCTTTACATATTCTTGTTGAATCTCTTCGCCGAAGATTTCTTCAACGCCCATTACAAGATTTTCAAGTTCTGCTTCAATTTCTTGTGGTTTAGCAACCGCTGATCTGTTTTGGTATTTAGACAGCATTACTCTCCAATAAGTATGTTGTATATTAAATTCGTCGGCAAGTGCCACAGATTTAACCTCATACATTTTATTGTTGATTGGGAAATAAAGATAGTCCTTTACTCTTGGTCTATTGCCAAGACCAAATGTTTTTTCAAACTGATAATCTGTGATATGAATTTCAAAGTCCTCAAAGCCCATGCCAAATACATCGTACTGCATTGCTTCAGTTGGAAATTCATTATCAGGTACAGATACTTTTAGGTCACCCGCTGCAACAACATTGAACAGCGAATATTCCATAAAGATAACATCCTTAGTTCTTTCGTCTGGCACTGTTCTGTAGTACCTAACACCGTGACCAAAAATGTCGCTTGTAATTTCAACAAGTTGGTTATAAAGATTGTTATTTCTTGTTAGCTGATAAGGTTTGAAAATATTGTCAGATGTTTCACATTCAACTTTAATATTAGCACAACCGCTATAATTCAATGGATCAGCACAATCAATACAGTATTGTGGGCAAGCTTCGATGATACCGTCTTGGTCCTCAACCGTGAATGTAACATCAATTAAAACAATTGAAGCATCTAAACCAAGTCTATCTACTTCAGCTCTAATATCAAGATACAAATCAACAGTGCCGCCCCATGTTAAATAAAACAGATCACCTGGTGTTAAATTTTTATTTAGGGGAGCAAATTCAGAAAACTCTTCACCATTATTAGAATACCTGTACTTGTAAACAAAGTTATTGTTTTCGTTTACAGGAAGCATAAACTTAGCTTTTTGTGCCGTGAATGGAGCTGGGGATGCCAGCTCAATGTGGATGGGCGAGATTTGAGTGGCAACTTCTAAGATTGTATTGCCAACAATAATAGTATCACCGGCTGACAAATTAAAATTTGTGCCGAAACCTGAGACCGTTGTAGAACCCTCATATAGATTAATCGTACCAACTGTAAACATGTTGTCAATACCTGCAAGAATGCTGTAATCAACTACACGAACAATGTTCTTATAAGGTTCTAAAAGTCTTGCGATAATAACATCGCCAATCTCTGTTGCTCTTTGTCCTGTGACCATATTATTATTTATATCGCATTATTTTCAGGCGCATTACTACCACCAATACCAGGTAGTTTAGGTTTATTACCCTTTGCAACGGCAACTGAATCTTGTGGTTTATAAACTTCGCCTGCAATCCAGGAAGCAACAAAACCAGTGAGTGAAACAAAATAAACTGCAAGGTCACTTAGATTTGCTTTATACCAAATAGCAAATGCCCCAACAATTGACCAAAGTACAACAATAACATAAATCATGATTTCTCGTCTTGAACTAGGACCGGGTTTCATTAAACCTGTTTTTTCACTAGGTCTGCGAGATTCACCCCAAATATAAGTGGCTACATAAGCTGTAAGCGCGCCAAAGTACATTCCAAGCTGACTAAAATTAACACCTTTGACAGCACCAAGAATACCCATCGCAATCCATAAGAAGACCGTGATGTATACTAATTCTTCACGCTTACCAAAATTCTTAACAAGATCACGTAGCTTTGCAATAAGCTTTTTCATAAAGAAAGTTATACTTTCTTTTATATATCTACCAATCTGTGACCAATAAAATCTCTGGGTTGTCAGTTTCAAGCTTATATGAAAGCACATCCATTAAAACTGCAAGAATGTCAACTTGTTCGTCCGTAATATCCATTGTATTAAGTGCCCTTTCAAAAAGTCTAAGTAAGTCACCAGCTGAACCTCGACTGTATTGCTTGTCTTTAATAATATTAAGTTCTTTAAGAACTGGATTGATAGCTTTAATCTGATCAAAGCTTAATATTTGATTTAGGCGAAGAGTTGCTCTTAAGATTTTGAATGAATATTTAATCTGCTTATCATCGTCAATTTGTACCATTCTAGAAAAATAACGAGACTTTGAAAATGTAAGCTTGATATATTTTAATCTATCAAAATCTGTTAAAATCTTATTTAAGAAGTAAATTGAATTAGCATCTCGATGAATAAGTTCTAAAGCAATTGCCCTAATCTTCATCAATTCGCGCTTAAAATTCAAATCAAGTAATAAACGCAATTGATATGGTGTAACTAGAATTGAATCTTCGTTTACATTTGAATAGTCAAGTTGATTCAAACACTTTGTCCAAATTAAATTATCGTAGTAATTAAATTTATAGAGGGTGATATCAATGACATCACACATTGACGCAGTATTAAATGAATCCATATTAATATACCTGAATACTTTTTTCAATTGATTGGAGTTCTGCGTTTAATGCAGGACCCGCAAACTTTTGTAATTCTTTAAATTCACGACCGCCGATTTCGTACTTTCTCATATAAACTTCAACGGCCTTATCTGTAGGTATATATTCATTTTTAGAAGTAGGGGCCTGTTTAGCTTTAGCTGTCTTTGTATAAATCCAACCAGGTACACTTGTGAATCTACGGGCTAACAAGCTCCATGCATCAACTACATATGAACCCTCAATACCATTGATATTAAACGCTTGAGCATTCTCCGGATACTTAATCGCAAAGAATCTATTAATCATAAAATGATGGCGCTTTTTATTGTGTTGTTTAATTTGTTTATAAAGCTGTGGCTTTGTAAACATAATCTTTATAAAATCAAAAAGCTTTGTTTCATCAAGCATTAGAATAGGTTATTGAGCTGTTGTGTTTTAGGTTTAACTTCGCGCTTTGGTTCATCAACTAATTTCAAACCGGTAAATGGATCAAGATGATCAGGAACCGATGTGCCGTTTTGATTGGTCCAATTAGTACCTTCCAAGATACGCTCCATTTGAGATATATTATGCATATCCAATTCTACTGCATTTGTTTCAATATCATTATACATTGCATTCATAATTGGCTCAGGAATTGTGCGAATATGCAACAACATCAATTGAATATTTTGCGCAAGCTTGGCTTTGATTTCAGTTTTGCTTGAATTTGCGACAACCCGGTAGATAACATCACTCATCTTTTCAAGACATTCAGGTACAAATAGCTGTTCAACCTCAAAGTGACCAAAGTCTTTTTCATACTGCTTCAAAATCTTAAGAGCTTGATTGTCTGTAATTGAGAATGTACGAACCTTGCCGTTCTTCATGGCTTTATTGTACGTTACAACTGAAGGAATATTATCTGACTTGTCACCGATAAGAATCTTCTGGAAGATAAACTTACGTGAATCAATCTCTTCAATATTTACGCGGTTTGAACGTGTCCACTCCTTAATCTTATCCTTGATTTCATCAGAGCTGATATTATCATTATTAAGATTAAATAGCAATTCATCATTTGTTAATGAATCGCCGGTCTTAGTATTAATCAGTTCATTGAAACCGTTGAATGCAATAAGGTTGCGGCGGGTGTTGTAATACCAAAGCGTGTATCCATCAGTGGCTTGTGTATAGTCAACCAATTGAATCAAGTCACGATCGCCAGTCCAGATAATGCAGTTTTTACCTTGGTTATTTAATTCAGTTGCACGGGCAAATAGGATGTCATCTGCTTCGGCACCTGGCGTTTGCTGGATGATTACACCATTCTTGGCCAAAAGTGCACGAAATTCATCGTAAATACTATACACGGCGTCCCAGTTAACTGAATCGTCAGTTTTGCGAGTACCCTTGTATTCCGCTTCAGGATAAAAGTCTTTGCGCCATGATTTAGAATCAACAGCAATAACCACTTGGTCAACGAATGGTTTCATCTTTCGGATTTCGCTAGCAAAGTCAATGCAAAGCTTTCGCATAAATTGACCCTGGTCTTTCTCACTATCGAGTAGACGCTTGTCTTTTCGGCGGGGCATGACATACAGTCGGCTGTACACAAAGTAGTTACCGTCAATCATCAATGTATGTTTTCCTAGTTTCATAGTCTTAGTCTTTGTATGCTACTAATATAGCAAAAATATTTGACATAAAAAAATTACTGCATAACAATTGTTTGAATCTTGTAAACACAAGATAACATTGTAATTACAGGGTCAATCACAAGAGTGCGTTGGGCTTGGTGCTCGGCAACTGTGATAATAATCTGTGGTATAAATCGCACCGCATTTGATTTCTCAGCTTGGATGTATTCAATAAATTCTTGTCCAAGTGTCTGTAAGACATCATCAACGCGGTTTGAGTATTCAGACACCAATAGCTTGTAATTCTTAGCTGGGTCTTTCTCATTAAAGATCAATTCAAATACATCTTTGTACACTGAATTAAATCTCTTAACATCATCAACCGTAATGTTTGTCGTACCCTGTGCTTTATAACCTTGTAGTTTATTAAGGGTTGTGCGCAAATCAGGGAAGTTACGTCGTACAAATTCAACAAGAGCTGGCTTTTCAATAGTCATGTCTTCGCTGCCAGTAATCTCGTAAACACGCTTGATGTATTTCTTTGTCAGTTCAGCTTCTTCTTCTTTGTCAAAGTCAAAGTTAAGTACTTCGAATCGAGAAAGGATTGGATCAGGCAACTTGTTAATGTAATTACAAGTCGCAATGAATCGGCTATTTGAAGCAAACTGTTCCATTGTAGCACGAAGTGCCTTGAAGAACTGATCTGATACACCGTCAATCTCATCTAGGATAACAACCTTAAACTTGTCGCGATCATCAAGAATCGACATAGTAGAACAAAAGTCTGTGATACGGGTTCTAATGACATCAACTGACGTATCTGTTGACGCATTGATATACAAGTAGGGTAGGTCCCATTGATTGACTAGAGCTTTGGCGGTTGATGTCTTACCAGTACCAGGTGAACCCGCAAACAACATATTCTGCTGGACGCCGTTTTGAAATTTCTTCATAACGCGGTCTGGCAAGATTAAACTATCTAGTTTTTTCGGGCGGTACTTTTCAGTAAACAGTTGGTTAATTGAGCTCATTTGTGTATTATTTAACAATCATTATACGAAAAACTAGACAATAGTTTCAAGAATAAATATAGTATATGGCTCAACCAAAAAAGTATCCACACATTATTTACAAGACTGGAGTTCGCGGAAAGCACGGCATTTCTTTTGAATCTCTTTCAAGAAGCCACAAACGATTTCTTCTAGAGCACCAGAATCTTAGAAAGATTGCACATGATCCTCAGGTTATGAGTGCCATCTTTGGTATTCACAGAACAGATACAAAAAGTATCAAGCACAAATTGTTTTGGGACTGGAGAACTAAGAAGCTTCGTAAAATTGAACCGCTCAAACAGTCATACGATATGGTGCCGTGGAAGTGTGCCCTATCTGGTAGACCAATCCTAAGTTCAATGAGTAACTTTGAACCAAAGAACTTTGTCCACCCAGATTATTGGGACACCCTCGGTAAGAACGTGGATATGGCCATTGTAGAATCTTCTGTTAAGTTTCGTATAAAATGTCAAAAGCTCCTCCTGAATCAACAGAAAGAGCTTTTGAAAATATTTAAGGATAATGCTAATCCTAGAAACTTATAGAAGTCTTCTAAATGCATCCATCACGTCACCCTTAAGCACGTATCTAGATTCATTAAGAGTTTTATCAGACTCTGCTTTCTTGATTAAAGATTCATACCTTAATCTTAGAGTAGAACCTTCAGCAAGTTGCCAATCTAATTTAGTTGCAATTTCTTGAGCTAGTTCATTAAGACCCGCGGCGTTTGCTCTGATAACAAGTGAATTATTATCATCGTCATCGTCATCGTCATCTTTTTTCTTTGGAGTTGGCTCTGGAGTTGGCTCTGGAGTTGGCTCTGGATTTGGCTCTGGAGTTGGCTCTGGAGTTGGCTCTGGATTTGGCTCATCTTCGACTTCACCGTTAGCTAGCTTTTCTTCTTCCTTAGCAATTTTTGCTTTTAGATCTTCAGCTTTCTTATCGTGATCTGTTGGATCTGTCGTGTCGTTGTCATCAAATGCCGCTTTCTCACCTCTAGTAATAGCAAGTTGTAACTCAAGCTTCATTTTTTCAATCTTGCCTGGGACTGTAGATGCATCAACTGCCTTGATTTGTGCTTGAAGATCTTCAATTTTTGCATCATACTTTGCAGTTGGATCCTCTTCTGTTTCAGCGTTTTGCTCAGCATCGTCTCTCATTTGAGCAATTGCTTGAGTTTCTTCAGCGTGTTTAGCTTTAATGTCACCTAATCTTGTTTTCATATCAGCAGCTCTTTTAGGATCAACATTACCAATTTGTGATTTGATAACTTCCATTTGGCCTTCCATCTTAGTTTTGTTGATAATCTTAACAGCTGGGCCGCCAATTTCTTTTGCTTTATCATCAACCATCATCTGGATTTGCTTAATATTATCGTCAAGCGCTTTCTTTTTATCCATGACATAAGCTTTCTCGTCTCTCATCTCAGCACCCTGCATTTGAGCAGCTGCAGTTGACATGTCTGTAGACTTTAGCTTCATTACATTAATTTTCTTTTGCTTCTTGGCTAGCATTTTACCTTTAACCCAAGCAATTAGACCACCTTCTTCATTTAGCTCTTCTTCTGTAATTTGCATATTGTCAAAATCATTCATTGCTTCTAATTCTTCAGCAACTTGTGTAGAAAGAGTTTCTAGAGATGTGATAATACTATCAATATCTGTAATCATTGATGTTCTTGAAGCATCTACTGATGTATTTTCAGTAGCTACTGTTGTTTTAGCAGACACGAACGCATCAAATGATTGGATAGATTCGTTTAATTTAATTTTCATAATGTTTTATTAAATTTATTTTATATCTTATTCTATATATCTGATGAAAAATAGTATTATAATAAAAAAGGGGCCCTTCGAAAAGGACCCCTTATATTAAGGACTTATAATCTAATTAAGATTAAAGTACTAGGTTAGTTACTTCGAACTTCTGGTAGTTAAGTTCTGGGTGGTGACCAGCTTCAACTAGAGCGAATCTAGACTTAACTGCAATCTTTGGAGCCATTGTGCCCTCAGCGATTGTCTGAACTGATTCAGCCATTAGGTATGGCATGAATACTAGACCAGAACCGTTACCGTCACCTTTTCTACCAACTAGAACCTCGCCGTCAACAGCTTGGTTTGGATCAGTGTAGATATTGATACCTGCAACAGAACCAAGTGGGTAAATTGCACCTGCAACCTGTGAGAAAGTGTTAGCCATTGGGTTTGGAACGAAACCAGCAATACCTTGTAGAGCTGAAGCTGTCTTCCAATCAACAACTGCGAAGTTACCAGCACCTCTTCTGCCCTTGTTAGCGATAACGTTAGCAGCAGCTAGGATGTTAGTTAGGATTCTTCTGTGTGCTTCTGATCTTGTCTCACCGCCGTAAACTGCAGCTGGAGCTAGATCAAGAGTTGCGATATCAGAACCTGCGATAGATCTCATTTTAGAAAGGATCATCGTGTTGATAGCTTGTGTTAGTTCGTTAGTTAGAACTGACTCAACTTGAGCAACAGCGTCAACACCAAATTGCTTAAGGTCTTGAACTTGCTCTCTTGTCACAGCAGCAGCAACTTGGAAAGTTTCTGCAGCAACTGACTTAGAGTATAGAGATAGACCCATGATGTTTTCTGGAGTTGTCTCACCAGCTTGTCTAGAGAATGGGTTACCATTGTTATCACCTGCGAAAGCAGCAACGTGATCTTCTAGAGCTTTAACTAGTTCTAGTGTAGTACCAACTGGGAAGTGGTCCGCAGCGATATCACCAGCACCTTCTAGAGTTACTTTGTAGATTGCAACACCATCTAGTCTTGAATCACCTACCTTAGGGTCAGCAACTAGATCAGTTGGAGCAGCTGATGCTTTAACGAATAGTACGTTTAGCGTAGCTTGTGATCTTGCAGCACCACCGTCATATACGAAATCTAGGTAAGAAAGTAGACCCATTGGACCAGCCATAGGAACTACAGGAACTAGATCAAGTGCGATAGTTTGTGCAGCAACTTGCATTGCAAGTGGAAGAAGAGTTGGAGCTTTGTCACCTGAACCGTTAGCAGTTGATACTGATGAACCGTTGCCCATAACTGGTAGAGCAGCGTGGCCCATACCTGCAAGCATCATTGGAGTAACTGAAGTTAGAGATGCCTCTTCGTATAGCTTGTGGTTGTGGCAGTATTCTGACATCCAAGCTAGTTTGTTTGCGTCGTTGATACCAGTAGCAGACTCGATGATAGGAGCCCATGTTGCTCTGATTTCAGCTTCATTGATTAAATTTGCCATTTTAATTATTTTATTTTTTTAGGCGTTGTTTAATTCGACTTGCTCGGACGTTTTGCTTCTTTCGTCCTTTTGTCGATTTTATTATATATCATTATACCTTTAGAATATTTTCTAAAAAAATGATTTTTTTGTTTTTTTGATTATTTTTTGAATCTCTTAGCAATTTCTTCTGCCATACCAGTTACGTCATAACCGATATTTGATTTCTTTGGCTCTTCAACCTGCTTTGATTCTGTAATCATTTCAACCTTTTCCATAACTGGAGCAACCTCTCTTAGATCTCTCGTCTGCCAGAAGTTTGCAACCTGGTATGGTGTTGATAGTTTAACCATCTTAGCTTGCGCTGTTAGTTGGTTTTTCTTAGCTTCAGATAGAGTGTTCCAGATTTCTTTGTATTCAGATGGAGCTGCTTCTACGAAGTAAGGTGCTGTTTGACCAGCAACTTCAACTAGAGCGCCTTCCATTAGAATATTGATTTGAGATTCTGTTAGGTAACCTCTACCTTCAACTGCTGTAAGAACTTTTGACTTATCTTCAGTTGATAGCTCGTTGTATTTATTTTGAGTTGCCTCTGATACAATCTTAAAGAAGTGTGGATCGTTAGTCTTCTTTTCAGTAGCTTTGTTGATTAGAACAGAAAGCTTCTCAGAGATTTCTCTCTTGTATGCTTCCATTGCATCTTCTTCTTTAGCTTCTTCCTCAGGAGTTTCTTCAGCTTCTTCTTCAGCTTCTTCCTCAGGAGTTTCTGATGCCTCGTGCTCTTCAGACTCTTCTTCAGTGATTACATCATTTTCAGATGGCATTTCCTTGTCACCGTCTTCAACTTTTTCGTCGCCAGTAACATCTTTCATATCGTCAGCATCCATGTCAGTTGCCTCGATACCTGCATCTTCACCTTCAACAGAACCTTCAGCTGAGTTATCACCAGCTTCAACTTTCTCGTCTTCGATTTCTTCAACATCCTTTGCGCCTTCTGCTGATTCTTCAGTCATTGCATCTTCTTCAGATGGCATTTCTTGATCAGCATCTTCAACCTTCTCTTCGCCAGTAACATCTTTCATGTCTTCAGCGTCCATATCAGTTGCTTCAACACCTGCGTCTTCACCTTCTACTGAACCTTCAGCAGAATTGTCGCCAGCTACAACTTCTTCGTCTTCAATCTCTTCCATGTTCTTAGCACCTTCAGCAGATTCTTCTTCCATGATTAGATTTGAATTAATTGTTTCAGCAATGTAATCAGCGTATTGTGAAATTGATTCAACGTTTTCTTTTAGGTAGTTTAGGTACTTAGTTACGTTTTCGTAATCTGCAGCACCTTCGTTCATTGCTTCAGCTAGGTAGTTTGCATATTCCTTAACATTTGAAGCTGCCTCAGCAACATGCTCTGTGTAAGAAATTGATTGGTCTACCTTTTCAGCAACATAATTAGAATAGTCGATTGACTTGTCTAGGTTTTCTGCGATGTACTCAGTGTATTGAATACCTTTATCAGCTCTCTCAGCAACGTGTTCTACGTAACTTGTCAGAGCATTTAGTTTCTCTTCAATGTTATCAGTAGAAGTACCTGCTAGAGATTCTTTAAGCGCCTTGATTTCTTCAGCTAAGTACGCAGAATACTTATTGAAATCTTCAACCGCTACAAATCTAGCTTGATTTTCCATGATTTTATTTTCGTTATTTTGATTTGAGATTTTTTCAGTTTCTGTAACTAGCGAATCTGGCGTAATTTCAAAGATTTGAATATTATCGTCCGCCGCAAAGCCATAAGATTCATTAACCCTGTTTAGTTCTGCATTTGCAAAACCTGGATCAGCAACAAGATCATAAGTGAAAAGTTGTTTAATTTTAACTTGACCACTTTCGCTAACCTCACCGGCAGCTCTTGATGAAATTTGTAAAGGAACACCTGCATCAACAAGCGCTTTCGCTTGCTTACCAGCATCAGTGTCTAGAAGTCTAATTTTGCCTCTAACTTGCTTTGCCTCTTTATCGTAGTAAAGTTCCTCAATAATGTGAGAAACATTCTTTAAAGAAATATCGAATTTAGCCGGGTGATCTAGTTCACCAAGTAGCTTCGATGATTTGATTTTTTCTTGAAGAGCTTCAATCTGTGGAACGTATTCGTCTTCAGTGTAGATACGATTGTTTTTATTCTTCTTATCGATTTCACCGAAAATACCTTCTAAGATATATGCGCCATCGTTAGACTTAGAGCTTAACGTTGCCGAAGATCTCTCTAGAATTAGTAGATTATTGTTATGATTCATGAATCTAATAGTATGTTTGTTTATATATCAGCTTTAAAAAACAAGAAATTTAATTTTTTATTGATTTAATTTCTTAGATTCCAGCTAGTGGATCGTCACCTTCACCACCTTCAGCTTCTTTTTCTTCTTCTTTTTCTTTTTCTTTAATCTCAGCATTATAGTCATTATAATAAGAAATGACTTTAGAGATATCTTCAGTTGAAAAAGCAAGCTCACCATACTTTTCACGAATCTTATCTTCAACTTGTTTGTCGTTGTCAGAAGAAATAACAATACCTAGGATTTCTTCAGAAGAAATTTCAGTACCGTTATGTGTAATCATATCGTCAATTACAACCTCAGATTCAGGACCTGCATTAATCGCTTCTTCTGCGACAAATTGTTCAAATGTTTTGATAAATGATCTCATATTAATTTATACTTTGTTTTTACATGCCCATTCCCATTGGATCGGCTGGTTCTTCACCGGCCTTCTCCTCTTCTTCTCTAGCTTTATAAGCATCATTTGCCGCCTTATCGTCTGGAGAAAGCTTTAGATACTTATCAACCAAGAAGTCCATATTAAAGAAGTATTCTTCTTCCATAGTTACTGGGTCAGTAATCATTAGGTTATCGCGCATTTGACCAATAAAGTCTAATCTACGCTCCATGATTTCCATGTGCTTCAATTCAGCAAACATGTTCTCTTCATTAAATCTTAGGGCGATTTGTGTTCTGAACTGCGGATCATTTGCAAATTCAGGATATTTTAGGCACATCTGTAAGTAGATTGGCTTAACAAGAATTTCTTGGAAAGCAGAACGTAGTCTTCTTACAAACTTAGAGAATTTAATTTCGTCTCTAATCATACCATCAGCGGCTAGGTTGAAATCACCACCACCGTCTTCATACATAAATCTATTGTATGGGATTTTAGAAACGTGCTTTAGTTTATCTGAGAAGTACTTTAGTGCTTCAACATCAGATAGGTCTGGACCGTCACCACCAAGTGTTTCAATTTCTGGCGTCTCACCGTCCTTAGAAGGTAACCAGTATTCTCTTGAGAACTGAAGCATTGGCTTACCGTCTGTCATTAGAGAACCAGATTCCCAATCAAAATCAACTACCTCTTTGTAGTTGTGCATTAATTGTGCAAGAGATTGTTTTGCTCTTGTCTTAGACTTACCACCCATTGGGATGACAAACTTCATACGGAATGAAGCATTAGTCACTGCCCAAATAACACGTGTATGTTCCATGATTCTAAGCAAGTTAAACGCTCTAATAAGACGCTCAACATAAGAAACCCTTGAAACCGTTGTGATTGATGAATAAGAAATATAAAGAATCTGTGAATCGTATAGGACCCTTTCTTTAATTGGCTGGTCCTTAAACTGAATCCAAACCTTTTTACCGTCTTCTTTATTAAAGCCCGGCATTAGTGTGATAGGATCTATTTCCTTAAAACCAATAATCTCATCCTGATTTTCATTGTAAATAATTTCAAATGATAGATAACCATCAATAAGAAACTTACGGAAAAAGTACCAAGCTGATTGATCGCCATTAAAACCAAAGTATTGGTAGATTTGGCGGAAAGCTCTTTTAAAATAATTGTCAACCTCATCTGAAACATCTAGACCAATAATGTCTGGATAACAGAAGAAGTTTTTATCATCATATACAATTGTCTCATCACAAAGAATATCAAGGATATCCTCAATCTCATCATGTAATGCAAACCTTCTAAGTTCGTCTCTCTTAGATGGGTAATCCCTATCAAATAGAGGGATTGACTTTCGCATATTGGTGTCAGTCATTGACAACGCCGCGAATGCACCATAAATATCATCATTGTCAAGACCCATCATATTCATCTGACCATACCCTAGGGCATCCTCAGTTGGACCGATGGCCTGAGACTGACGCAGTACCATGTCGTCGTAGTACATACCAAACGACGATAAGCTCTTAAGAGCGGTACTTAATGTGAATGGCCTCTTACCATAAGAAAGAGGTCCATTTTTATCATTTACAAAACCTGCCATTTAACTGCTTTAAATTTCTTTATATATTCTTACTCTTATAATACTTTTTGTAGAGCGATTCTAACTGTTCTTTAGTAATACCTTGTAGGTCAGCAAAGTCGCACAACACAATGTTTGCCCAGTTTTCATAAGACACCACGGCTTGTTTCTTTTTTATGCCGGGGATATATTGTCTAATTGCAAAACCAAATCCATACTTATCGAGATAACGCTTAGCACCTTCATAAGAAAGTCTTAATTGTCCTTGCGCTTTAGCGTTTTCTGCGGCACGAGTTTCATTGGTTTTAATCTGGCCATTTAATCTTATATGCACATCATCGAGTAATGTTTCTTTTAGCTTCTGTGGAAGCAAGTTAAGATTAATACCAACATCGTTGTTATTATAAGGATCGAGTGCTAATACGACGGGATTCTTATCCCACCATTGTAAGCCCTCTGTTACGGGATTATCGTATCTAAATACGTATATTTTACCAGGTACAAATCTGCCGCCATCCTTTGCAACAGATTTATCTAAGAAAGTTTTGAGTGCTGTTGAATACCAATCAGTGGCGCCTTTAATTGCCTTTGATTTAGAACCAGCTGTTTTTATTTTATCAGCAATGTCTTTCTTAATT
>Ga0102812_10001190_pt1 | contig 18106 bp, 16 predicted proteins | sample ColrivemetaGS713_FD_79334 | JGI IMG/M metagenome (GOLD analysis project Ga0102812, IMG submission 79334) | Estuarine microbial communities from the Columbia River estuary - Flood tide ETM metaG S.713 | ecosystem: Environmental > Aquatic > Marine > Intertidal zone > Estuary | place: USA... | reverse complement strand
CGGGGTTGCCAATGGAACGACATTATATTGGACAATAGAGCCATCCGCTGATTTTGCAACAGCATCCGGCAGTGTTACTGTTAACTCAAATGCAGGTTCGTTTACAGCAACACCGACTGCTGATAATACGACAGAGGGAACCGAATCAGGAACGATATCACTAAGAACTGGAAGTACAGCAGGTACAGTTGTTGCTACTGACACATTCGATATTAATGACACGTCAGTTGGACCGACTTATGCGGTTGTTGCACCTACGGAAATTAATGAAGGTTCCGCTGGCACTATGACTGTAACTACAACTAACGTTGCTAATGGAACGACACTTTACTGGACGATCACACCAAATGCGTCCGACTTTGCAGCGAGCTCTGGTAACTTTACAGTTAACTCGAACTCTGCAACGTTTACTGTAACACCAAACGCTGATTCAACCACGGAAGGTGACGAGACTTCTACAATCAATATTAAAATAACAAGTACATCAGGTACAACTGTAGCAACTGATACGTTTGTTGTTAAAGATACTTCGCAAACACCTGGACCGTCTTATGCAGTTGTCGCACCGGCTAACATTAGTGAAGGAACCCAATCTGCAGCGTTTAATGTTACTACAACTAACGTAGCAAATGGTACGACTTTATATTGGTCAGCTACACCTACTTCTGACTTTACCAACGAGACTGGTTCATTTACTATTAGTGCAAACGCAGGAACATTTACTCTAACCGCTGACGCAGATGCTACGACAGAGGGAACTGAAGGCGGTACTATTTCTATTCGAACAGGAAGTGCTAGCGGACCTGTTGTTGCTACCGACACATTCGACATTCTCGATACATCACTTACTGCGTCGATTGATAGTGTAACACCTGCTGCTAATAACATTAATGAAGGAAGTGCTCTTACATTTACCGTAGCAACAACAGGTATACCTGATGGTCAGACGTTAACATGGGCGATTAATAATGTTACATCATCTAATGCAGATTTCGCCGCGATAAGCGGTACATTCAATACATTAAATGATGGAGGAACATTTACTGTTACACCTGTTTCAGATGCCACAACCGAAGGTGCTGAGACATTTACTGTAACAGTAACATGGACTGTTCCACAGAATGGCGGCGGCGAGAATGCAACTTCTGCATCTGTTACAATTAATGATACTTCGCAAACAGCTTCACCAACATACGCAGTTGCTGCTCCGACTTCTATTAACGAAGGCTCAGCTGGTACGTTTAACGTCACAACTCAAAATGTTTCGAACGGCACAACTCTATACTACACGCTTAACGGAGTACCTTCAGGCGGAACAACACAAGCGGCTGACTTCGGTGGCACTTATCCATCAGGCTCGTTTACTGTTAACTCAAATGCAGGTTCGTTTACAGCAACGCCTACCGCTGACCTTACAACTGAGGGAACTGAAACCGCACAAGTCGAAATAAGAACAGGAAGCACGAGCGGTACAATTGTTGCTACTGATACATTTAATGTTAATGATACATCTACTACACCTCTTGCGGTTTACATACTAGCTGCTCCAACTTCTATTAACGAAGGTTCAGCTGGTACGTTTAACATCACAACTGCCGGGGTTGCCGGTGGAACGACATTATATTGGTCAGTTAGTACTGGTGACACACCAGCTGATTTTGCAACAGTATCCGGCAGTGTTACTATTTCAATCGATGCAAATAGTGGAGAAGGAGTAGCAAGTTTTAATGCAACACCGACTGCTGACACTACGACCGAAGGATCTGAAACAGCTACTGTAAATTTAAGAACAGTCAGCCAAGCTGGTACAATTGTTGCTACTGATACATTTACAATTAATGATACATCTACTACACCTGCTGCGACTTACTCCGTAGCAGGTCCCACATTAGACGAGCAAGGTTCTGGGGGCACGGCTCAGGATGAAGACATCACAGTATCAACTACGAACGTGCCTGATGGAACAACGCTGTACTGGAACATTACACCTACAGCAGAGTTTGATACTACATCCGGTAGCTTTACTGTCACTAGTAACGTAGGAACAATTAGTGTAAGAGCAACTCGAGACTTCATCACTGAAGGTACAGATTCTTATACTGTTAATGTACGAACAGGAAGCACAAGCGGTACAATTGTTGCTACTAACTCTGGCACCATTCTGGATACTGCAAAAGACACCATGTACAACTGGGTGATTCAGCCTAACTTCTATTGTGTCTCTCCATCGGGCGGCGGTTTCTCGTATGTTTGGGACGGCGTTGTTTTAACTTACACCGGCAACAGCACTAGCTATACAACAGGCGGCTACACATATACTCCAGAGCAGGCAATGGATAGTATAACAGATAAGAATGGTAGTACAGTTTACTACGAAATCAAGAGATCATAGGTGAGGAATTAAATAATGGCTTTTACAGTTACTGAATTTACAGACGTAAGTATTTTAGATGGTGAAGAATTTGATACTCTATTTTCTTCAAGCTTACCTTACTTAGATGGAGGTACTTTTGACTGGGTGATGGCTGGCTCTCCTGAAACACCTGAAGAAAAAAGAGAAGCATTACGCACCATGTGTAAAAATTTAGTTGAACAAACTAATGTAAATTCCAAGTGTACTATTGGTCGTAAAGACGGTCATCCTATTCATATTACTGTAGGTGCAATTAACACTAACACTTCAGATTATGTATCGTGGATATATGCAACCTATGGCGAAGATGCTGACGGATCAAAAGCTTGGCTATTCGATGAGGATTACATTCAAGCATGTAAAGATTGTTTTACGCAATGGAGCGTAGTAGGATATCGAGTTAATTTTGTACATAATGGTTCGCTTATGAATTATCATTCAAATAAGCCCTGGGCTGCGCGATTTTACGATGTAATTACAGAAGATCCATATACTACTGACAACGGCGTCACTCTTGCTACAATGCAATTCACATACAAGTAATGGAATAAAACAATGGCATCAAATCATTTTACAATTAGTATTATGGAAGGGACTGAAGATCAAAACCCTAAAGTTCTTTGTTTAATTGATGAAGAAGATAAGTGGACACTTACTAAATTAGCTAAAGCTTTTAGAGTTGACTATCCGAATCAAGTCATTCAAATTGAGTGTGAACCGATCACTTTATAAATAGATCATATAAACCAACGAGAATAAATCATGGCGCAACCACAGACAAGAGAAGAGTTTAAAGACTATTGCTTACGCAAACTCGGCGCGCCTGTAATTGAGATAAATGTAGCTGATGAGCAGGTTGAAGACAGGGTAGAAGAAGCTGTATCTTTTTGGAGAGATTACCACTACAACGGTAGCCAGCAAATATACCTTAAGCACCAAATCACAGAAGCTGATGCTGCCAATGGTTATATTGATTTGCCACCAACACTCCTTGGTATCTCAGGAATCTTTCCTCTTACTACAAACCTTTCAACAGGTTCTGGTATGTTTAATGTACAATACCAATTTGTACTTAATAACATTGAAGATATTACTGGCTACAATGTACAGAACTACTATATGGCAATGAGCCACCTACAATTTCTTCAAGAGATTCTAGTAGGTAAGCCAATGATTCGTTACAATAAGCATGTTAATAAACTGTTTATTGACGTTGACAAAAACTTTCTTACCGTAGGTGAATACATTATTGTTGAAGCTTATGATGTTATTGACGCCGACACATACACAGATGTATGGGGCGATCGTTGGTTGCAAAATTATTCCACTATTCTAATCAAAGAAAACTGGGGTTCAAATCTTACTAAATTTAGTGGTATGCAGTTAGTTGGCGGTGTATCATTTAACGGGGAGCAAATATTATCAGAGGCAAAAGCTGAGCGCGAGAAAATGGAAGAAGAAGCAATTCGATCTTACCAGCCTCTAACCTATAACTTCATTGGATGATTTTGAATCATGGCAACTAATGTATTCTTTCGAAACTACGATAACTTTAATGAGCAACAGCTTATCGATGACTTAGTTATCGAAAGCATTCGTATGTATGGTGTCGATATAATTTACATTAAGCGTTCTATAACAGGCCGTGATGATATTTTTAATGAAGACGACATGCCGCTATATGACGAAACCTTCCACTTTGAATGCTATGTTAAGAATGTCGATGGGTTTGAAGGTGAAGGTGACTTCCTATCTAAGTTTGGTTTACAGATACGAGACTCCGTTACGTTCTCTGTAGCGAATCGTACATTCGAAAGGTTTGTTACTCGCGAACTACCAGAAATGGTACGTCCACGCGAGGGCGATCTCATCTACTTCCCACTCAACGAAAAAATGTTTGAAATCAAGTTCGTAGAACACGAGAGTGTATTCTACCAGAGTGGTGCTTTACAAGTATCTGACATGAAGGCTGAACTTATTGAATTCAGCGGTCAAAGATTTGAAACAGGTCGCGAAGCTATTGATAATTACTTTGATGAAATCGATACAACTCAAACCGATACTCTACAAGCTCTTGCAAATACAACCGGCGATCAGTTCGGTGTTACAGATGGTGCTGACACATTAGCACGTAACTACGTATTTGAAACTGAAGGTGATAACATAGTCGACTTCTCAGAGTCAGATCCATTTAGCGAAAATATTACTATTCAGGATTCATAATGGCGATTGCAAATTATTTCTATAATGCGACAACTCGAAAGTACGTAGCTTTATTTGGCACGTACTTTAATCAGTTGACTGTAGAGCGTATTGACAACAATCAAACAACTACTCAAAGAATGATTGTTCCAATTTCTTATGCGCCATTCCAAAAAATACTAGCTCGCTTAGATCAGAATCCGGATTACAGCGCAAAGGCTGCAATTACTTTACCTCGTATGTCGTTTGAAATGACCGGCATGTCTTACGACGGTGAACGTAAAATTTCACCTATTACTAAGATTCGTAAAACAGTTACTGATGATGCTGTTGGTGGTCGTAAGTTTGTATATGCTGGTGCACCATACAATTTAGATTTCCAATTGTTTATTATGACTAAGTACCAAGAAGATGCTACTAAAATTCTTGAGCAAATCATTCCATTCTTTCAACCAGATTTTACTCAAACTGTTCGATTGATCGATGGTCTTGAACCTATAGATATACCACTAATACTAAATGGTGTTAGCATGGAAGATCTATATGAAGGTGGATTTGAAGAAAGGCAAAGCATATTATATACTTTAAACTTTACAATGAAGGCTTGGTTCTTTGGTCCAGAAAAGCAAAAAGGTATTATTAAGTTTGTTGATGTTCGTTATGCAACTGACACTGATGTTAACTCAGACTTTGAGGAGTTCTATACTCTACAGCCAGGGATGACTGCTAACAATACACCAACGACAAAACAAGAACTTAGTGTAGATTATAGTTTAATTGAATTTGATGATGACTGGGATTATGCCGAACAGATATCGGATACCCCGCCATCCTAACAAGGATGTATTATGAAGGTTGGATTTACCTGTAGCGCATTTGATTTGCTGCATGCAGGCCATGTACAAATGTTAAGAGATGCAAAAGCTCAATGTGATTATTTGATGGTAGGATTGCAAATGGATCCTGGTCTTGATAGGAGTAACAAAAACTCTCCTGCTCAAACAATAGTAGAAAGATATACACAACTAAAAGCAGTGAGTTATGTAGATGAGATCATTCCATACTCAACTGAAAAAGATTTAGAAGACATACTTGAATTATATACAATTCATGTAAGAATATTAGGCGAAGAGTATCGCGATAAAGATTTTACTGGGAAAGATATTTGTCGTATGAGAGACATTGATCTATACTTTAATCAAAGAGGTCATCGTTTTAGCAGTAGTGATTTGAGAAAGCGTGTACAGGAGTGCTTGAAATGAGTGATGATAAAATAGCAGAGTTATTAAGTATGAGACCCTTGGAAGATGCGAGAGAAGATATGAAGATTTCCCTTCCTGCCAATTCTTTTAACCAAGAAGAAATAAAACCTGCTGAAACCTTGCCGGTTATAGCTGAAGTGGCTGAGCCTCAACTCCCAACCGTAGCAGAAAAGAATGCTGATGAGAACCTTAAGGATATCGAATTAGCTAAGAAAAACATTGAGAATATTATTCAACTTGGAGATGACTCGGTTAAAGAAATGGTGGAAATTGCAAAGCAGTCAGAATCACCTCGAGCCTTTGAAGTTGTTTCAACACTTATGAAAACGTTGCTTGATGCAAACAAAGATTATGTTGAGATGTCTACTAAAAAGCGTTATGCTAAAGAAGAAAAGCAAGCAGAAACTCAGGTTACGAATAATAATCTAATTGTATCAACTGCTGACTTGCTTAAAATGATAAAGGGTGAAGATGAGTAGTGGCTATCTTGGTAATAACAATCTAAAGCGAATTGGTGAACAGATTGAATTTACTCCAGAAAATTTAAAGGAGTATATGAAATGCTTAAAAGACCCAATCTACTTTGCTGAGAGTTATATTAAAATTGTACATGTTGATAGAGGATTTGTTCCTCTTGATATGTATGATTATCAAAAAGAAATTACAGAAAAGATTACAAACAATCGTCGAGTAGCAGTATTAACAGCTCGACAGGCTGGTAAAACGACTACAGCTGTTGCTGTGATTCTACATTATATCTTATTCAATGAGTACAAAACAGTTGCTATTCTCGCTAACAAAGGAGATGCTGCAAAAGAAGTACTTGATCGAGTTAAGATTGCATATGAAGCATTACCTAAGTGGATGCAACAGGGCGTAGAAGAATGGAACAAATTTAATATTGTACTTGAGAATGGTTGCAAGATTTATGCAGGTACTACTTCTTCATCAGCCATTCGAGGTAAGTCAATATCATTCTTGTATCTTGATGAGGTTGCGTTTATTGAGGGATACGATGAGTTTTTCGCTTCAGTATATCCTACAATCTCTTCTGGTGAGAGTACAAAACTATTAATGACTTCCACACCAAACGGATTGAATCATTTTTGGAAAACATGTAAAGGCGCTGAAGAAGGAACAAATGGTTACGAGTTTGTTAAGGTAACTTGGACCGATGTGCCTGGTCGTGATGAAAAGTGGAGACAGGAAACATTAGAAGCTCTTGACTTCGATGAGCAAAAGTTTAAACAAGAATACTGTGGAGAATTCTTAGGTAGTTCTGGCACATTAATAGATGGTAGTAAACTTAAAGAGCTTGCTTATTCTCGCCCTATCGAAGATCGAGAAGGGCTAACACAATATGAAGCGGCAATTGAAGGTCGCACATATGCAATAACAGTTGACGTATCGAGAGGTAAAGGTCTCGACTATTCAACATTTAATGTGATCGACATTACTGAGATGCCATACAAGCAAGTATGTGTCTTTCGAGATAACTTCATTGGTCCGGTCGATTTTGCTTCTGTTATATATAGAGTAGGACTAATGTACAATGAGGGTGCGGTTTTAATCGAAATTAATGATATCGGTGAACAGGTATCAGACGTACTCTTAATGGACTATGGTTATGAGAATCTTCTTTACACTGAGAGCGCAGGTCGAAATGGTAAACGCATTTCAAGCGGCTTTGGAAAAAAAGTAGATAATGGAATTCGAACAACCAAATCTGTTAAGTCTGTTGGTTGTTCTATTTTAAAAATGCTGATTGAACAAAATCAGCTGATAGTACAAGACTATAACACAATACAAGAGTTATCACGTTTTTCGAAAAGAGGATCCTCATACGAAGCGGAATCTGGTTCTCATGATGATTTAGTAATGAACTTAGTAATATTTGCTTGGCTAACTGACCAAATGTACTTCAAAGATATGACTGACATACACACGATGATGAAGTTAAGACAGAAAACCGAAGAAGAAATTGATCAAGATTTACTTCCATTTGGTTTTATTGATGTTGGTGATGATGACGTCTACGACGACGGACTTCAAGATGCTCGGAACGCATGGGAATTATAAACCCTTGGATTTTATAAATAGAATTAGTGATAACTAATTAAAAAACTACTAGGTTTAATAGATAATAATTAAAGGAGAATAATATGGCTTTTTCCGTAAGTCCCTCTGTAATCGTTCGTGAAGTGGACGCGTCAGCAGCGGTACCAGCCATCGCAACGCCACCTGCAGCAATAGCGGGTGTTTTTAGATGGGGTCCGGTAAATGAGACTGTTCTTGTTTCTTCGGAAAATGAATTAGTAGATCGTTTCGGTACTCCAGACGACGATAACTACGAAACATTTTTCACTGCAGCAGATTACCTCTCATACTCGTCCGCTCTTTGGGTTACTCGTGTCGATGATGGCTCGGTAGCTGCTGAGGGTGTGACCGATCTCATCTATTTTGATGCGAATACTGAAACCGTTACAGCAAATTCAACAAATGGTTTCGTCGCTGGCGAAACTCCAGGAACGACAGGTACCATTGACCGAGCGAATACAGAAATCGGTGCTTTCGAAGGATTATATGCAGGCTCATTAGGAAACGAAATTGATGTTGTATATGTCAATTCAGAATCGTTTATTACAGACGTAGTCTCAGTCGGCCAAGCTAAAGATGGTCAAACATATGTCGCTGTAGCGAATAACATTGCCGCAGGAACCTTCTCAGATTCTATGGAATACGGTGATGACGACGTAACTCTGCTAATGACCAATGTTGAGCGAATTGGTGGTGATTACGCACTCTGGCCAGCAGGTGGTTTTTCGATTGTGGCTGGTGACACAATACGTGTCGGTAACGATTCAGTCGGCTATCAAGACATGCAAATTCAGTCTTGGAGTGAAATGGCACTAGACCAATACGGTTTAGAAGTTGAAGCTCCTTCTGACCCAGCTAATAATTCTACCGTTCGCGATACAATATCTTACTATCAATATACTGTCGAATTTGTTGAAAACTACGCTCTTTTCGAAACAGCAATTAGTAAGCTATCATTTGAAAAGCGTTCAAGTTTAGCTGGTGTATTCGGTAAAGCACCATCAACCGGTAACTACCACATCGCGGTCATTGATCGCAACGGTGAAATTACAGGTGCACCAGGCGAATTCATCGAAACTTATATCAACGTTTCAACTAATACAGCCGCTAAGCTTCCTGATGGTCGCACTAACTACTACAAAGATGCTATTGCTCAAAATTCAGCTTGGGTTAAGGTTGCAAACACTGCACACTTTGAAGCTGCAACTTCTCAAACAGAAGTACTAATGTTTGGTGCAGATGGTTCAACTGAATCTACCGTATCTCTCCAAGCATTAGCCGAAGGTTACGATTACTACGCTAATCCAAATGAAATCGACGTTTCCTTTGTTCTACAAGGTAAGGGCGATCGATTAGGTACACGAGCAAACTACATTATCAGTAATGTTGTTGATAGTCGTAAAGATGCAATTGCATTCCTATCACCTTCTAAGGAAGATGTAGTAGATGAATCTAAGTCTAACGCAATGCTTTCAAACGTAATTTCTTACCGTAATCGACTTCAGAGTAGTTCTTACTGGTTCATGGATTCAGGTTATAAGTATCGTTATGATAAGTACAATGATGTTTATCGCTTTGTACCTCTGAATGGCGATATGGCAGGTCTAGCTTCTCGAGTTGAGCCTTTCGAGTCACCAGCAGGTTTCCGTAAAGGTGTTATTAAGAATGTTGTTAAACTTGCGTTCAATCCTAATAAAGCACAACGTGATCAGCTCTACAGCAGCGACATTAACCCAGTAATGAGTCAAGTAGGACAAGGTATCGTTCTATTTGGTGACAAGACTGGTTTGGGAACGCAGAGTGCATTTGATCGACTCAATGTTCGTAGATTGTTTATTGCGGTTGAAAAAGCAATTGCTAATGCAGCACAAGGGTTTTTGTTTGAATTGAATGATGAATTTACTCAGACTCAGTTTAAGAATATCGTCGAGCCTTTCTTGAGAGATATTCAAGGTCGTCGCGGTATCATTGACTTCCGAGTAATTTCTGATTCAACGGTTAATACTCCTGTCGTTATTGATCAAGGTAAATTTAGAGCGAATATCTTTATTAAGCCTGCACGATCTATTAACGTGATTGAACTTACGTTCGTGGCAACACGAACTGGGGTTGAGTTCGACGAAATTGTTGGCTCAATTTCATAATAAATACTAATTAGTTTAAAGGAGAACGCGAACATGGCATTTAACATTAACGAGTTTAAGTCCCAGCTAGTAGGTGGGGGCGCTCGTCCAACATTGTTCCAAGTTCAAATTCTAAACCCTGTTGATCCAGCGGCCGACATTAAAGTCCCATTCATGGTTCGAGCAGCAGGTATTCCTGCCTCGAACCTTGGAACTTTTCAAGCACCATACTTTGGTCGGCAAGTTAAGTATGCAGGTGATAGAACATTTGAAGATTGGACCGTTACAGTAATTAACGACGAAGATTTCTTAGTACGTAACGCCATGGAAGCATGGTCAAATTCCATCAATACACACGATGGTAACTTGAGAGGACTTCCACAGGATTACAAATCAAACGGAATCATTACACAATATAGTAAAGACGGAGATGCAATACGTACCTATGTATTTGAAGGTTTGCACCCAATTAGCATTAGCGATATCACTATGGATTGGAGCACTACAGATACCATTGAAGAATTTACAGTTACGTTCCAATACGACTTCTGGAGAGTCGAGGGAACAACTGGAATTTCAACTACATAATTATTGATATAGGAATATAGAATGAAGCTCTTTGGTTTTGAAATCAAGAGGCCGGAAGACGACGACACACCAGTCTCGTTTGCCGAGCCTCATAATGACGATGGGGCAATTACCGTTGATGGTAATTCGCTGGGTGGGTTTTACAGTACGATACTTGATATGGAAGGTTCTGCAAAGTCAGAATCGGAACTTATCACAAAATATCGTGGAATGGCAATGCAACCAGAGATAGCTCAAGCTATTGATGATATTGTAAACGAAGCTATTAGTGTTGATACTAATGATCAGGTAGTTGATATTATCTTAGATGAAGCAGATCTACCTGATAGAGTTAAAGAAAAGATTACTGAAGAATTCAATAATGTTTTAGCTCTATTTGATATGGCCAATAACGGATATGATATGTTCTACAAGTTTTATGTAGACGGTCGAATTAACTATCATATCATTATTGATCCAGATCAATTAAAGAAGGGAATACGTGAGTTAAGATATGTCGATGCTCGAAAGCTTAAGCTTATTCGAGAAATGGACAAGAAGAATAAAGATCCGCACTCAGGTATTAACACAAAGAAGATTAAAAACGAGTACTATATGTACTCGGATGCCGGTTTCGCAGGAAGTAAGAGTGGCGGAGGTACTACCGGTGCAGTAAACGGAATCCGTATTGCTAAGGATTCAGTTGCTAGGGTAACATCGGGGTTGATGAATGAGAATAATAGTTTAGTATTATCTCATTTGCATCCTTCGATTAAGCCTCTTAACCAACTGCGTATGTTGGAAGATGCTACGGTTATCTACACTTTGACAAGGGCTCCAGAGCGTCGAATATTCTATATCGATGTTGGTAACTTGCCAAAGAATAAGGCAGAGCAATATCTACGTGATATGATGACTCGCCACAAGAATAAGTTACAGTACAATGCATCAACTGGTGAGATTAGCGATTCTCGTAAGATGATGACAATGACTGAAGATTTTTGGTTCCCTCGCCGAGGTGGTGAGCGATCCACAGAGGTTGATACTCTTGCCGGTGGTAATGCACAGGGCTTGAGCACAGACGAAAATATGCTGTACTTTCAACGTAAACTATATAAGGCGTTGAAGGTACCATTAAGCCGTTTAGAGCCTGAAACAATGGCATCATTCGGTAGATCAAGTGAAATTACTCGAGATGAATTAAAGTTTGGTAAATTCATTCGTAGAATAAGAGCTAGGTTTGGTTGGTTATTTAATATTGTTTTAGAAAAGCAACTTATTTTGAAGGGTATTCTTACTCCTGAAGAATTTGAAAACATTCGAAATGATATTCGATATGACTTTATTCAAGACAACTATTTTACTGAATTGAAAGAAGCTGAAATTCTTCGAGAAAGATTAAACACCCTTAGGGATATTGAAGAACAAATTGGTAAGTATTATTCTAAAGAGTGGGTTGTCCGTAATGTTCTTCAAATGTCAGAAGAAAATTACAAAGAAATGCAAGATCAGATTGAAGCGGAAAAAGAAGAAGAAGAACCAGTTGATGACGTTGATGCTGAACCGCCAGAAGATGATGTTGAAGAATAGCAAACCACTAGAATATAAATATTGGGTATAACACTTTAAATAAAACAGGGATCTAATAATGAAACAGTTTAAGGACCTTCTTTCCGAAGTAGCGCAGCCTAAATCAGGTGAAGAACAGCGCTTTAAAGATTTACATAAGGTCGAGCTTATTAAGCACCCGGTCGCTCTCGATTCTCAGTTTACGGGAGAGATTGAAGGCGTTACAAAACAGAAACGAGCTCCAGATCAAGAGGGTGACGCTACTTATGATCCTCAGTATGCTGTTAAAGACGCTCCTTTCAAAATGCCTCGTGACATTGACGAAGAAGTTGAAGAAGTTGAAGAAGGACAATTCTGGGGACAGGATAAGATGGCTGACAAGTCTAACGATCTTACTGGCCCAAAGACCCATGTCAAATTGACAAGAACTAAGGGTGGGTTTCAAAGTGCGACAGTACCTAAGACAGATAAAAAGAAAATTGCACAACTGCAAAAAGACGGTTATAAAATAGATCCTACGTTTGCTAAAGAATCTACTGCGCCTAAGTCTAAGCTCACGTTTAAAGGTTTAATTGAAAAGGTAGTTGTTACTGGCGAATATGTAGAAGAAGATTTCGATGAAGATCCCATCAGCGAATCTCCTGAATACGTTTCTGAAGATCCTCAACAAGAAATTCCAATGATGATGCGTCAACTCCACTTCATTGCTTATGCTGCAGATGAGATTATGGAAGATCTTGCTGATGGTGATGATCCTGAAGAGTGGTATCAAAACAAATTAGCTAATACTTTTTCTATGATGAAGAGTCTATATGCTTATTCAGCTGGTAAGTATGCAGCTGATAAGGATGAAGATGATCTTGCTGCTGGTGTTTACGAAGAAACTGAAGTAAAAGAAGCGAGGGCTGGTCGAGTAGGTAAGTCTTTTAGCGCCATGTCAGGTGCAGGTAGTATGGAAAGAGATTACATCGTATATGTCGATGGTGATACTAAGAATCCTGTTGCTAAGTACCCAACCAGTGATGAAGCAAAGAAGAAAAGAGACCAGCTAAAAGCACAAGGTAAAGATGCCGATTACAAAGATGTAAAGCGTCGTTCAACTTTGAAATATCAAGATCAGACTCCCGATCCTCGTGACAAGAAAGAGTCGGTAGAATTTGACTTGAACGAAGCAAAAATCGATGTAGATTATATCGGTAACGACAGTCAAAAAGCATCACACGAAAAAAGATTCAAAGTTAAAATCTCAATACACGGTGATGGTCAAGCATACGTGAGTGGTGAACCAAGAGATGTTTGGAAATTTGCGGTAGATCATTATGGAGATCAAGAAGACGCTGCAGACGTTCACCCTGGTTTAGCTAAATCAGCTGGTTACCAAGTAAAAGAAAGCTTAGAAGAAGCTACCTTTAAGCCTGGTAATCTTAAGCTTAAGAATGGTGACAGTGTTAAAATCCAAATGGCAGATATTAAAGTAATCAATGCTCTTATGAAAGGATTAAATCCTAAAAATCGTAAAGAGATGGAAGCCACTCTTATGAAAGATAAGAAGGGTTTTCAAGAGATTCTTGACTTCGCCAAAGAAGCGATATAATTTAATAAATAATTTCAAATTGCTAAAGGTATAACAATGAAACTAATTACTGAAATTAACGAAAGTTGCGAAGTAATCACAGAAGCCAACGAAGAGTCTGGTAAGAAGAGCTACTTTATCGAAGGCATCTTTATGCAAGGAGATGTTAAGAATCGCAATGGACGTATTTACCCCGCCGAAACACTCGATAAAGAGATGGGTCGGTATCAAAAAGAATTCATTGACCCTAAGCGAGCATTAGGTGAGCTTGGCCATCCTGATGGTCCGGCTATTAACGGAGATCGAGTATCTCACTTGATTACTGGCATGAGACGTGAAGGCAGTGACTTTTATGGGAAGGCCAAAATCTTAAGTACTCCAATGGGTGAAATCGTCAAGTGTTTGCTTGATGAAGGAGTCAAAATTGGTGTTTCAACTAGAGGTCTAGGATCAGTTAAAGAGAAGAATGGTGTTATGGAAGTTCAAAAGGATTTCCATTTGGCAACAGTCGATATCGTAACCGATCCATCCGCTCCCAATGCTTTCGTTAACGGAATAATGGAAAACAGAGAGTATTACTACGATATCGCATCTGCATCTTGGAGACCTGCTGAAGTTGCACAGGTTATTGAAGAAATTGCAGAAGAAGTCGAAAAGAAAATCACTCGTGTAGTGCGAACAATTGATGAAGAAACGGCAACTAGAATGTTCCAAGCATTCGTTCGTTCTTTAAGAAGTTAACTTTTTATAAATAGTTTACAGTCTAAACAGATTTTGTATTAAAATACATTCAAAGGAGAATAATTATGGCAGACGGCAAATTTAAAGCTGATGATGGTATTTCAGAAGTACCTCAGCCTGTAACACCGGAAGGTGGCGAGGACAAGAGTCACGAAAAGAAGAAGAAAGAAGATAGCAAAGGCGCAGGAGATTCTGTAAAGACTCCAGGCCAAGACGCTAACCCTAAGCGAGTTCCTACAGCTGAAGATGCGGAAGTAGATTCAGAAGCAGAAATGGTAGAAGAAGTTGTAGAAGTTGAATCTTCTATCTCTGACATCTTTGAAGGTATGGATCTTTCTGAAGACTTTAAAGACAAAATGACTCTCGTATTCGAAGCAGCAGTTAACGAAGAAGTTGCTAAGAAAACAGCATCTCTCAGCGAAGAACTTCAATCTCAACTTGATTCACAGCTCGCAGAGTCTGTTGAAACTCGTATGGGTGAAGTTGTTGAGAATGTCGACAAGTACTTGGACTACGTTGTAGGTGAGTGGATGGAAGAGAATTCAATTGCTATTGAAGCCGGTATCAAGGTTGAAATGGCTGAGTCTCTGATGTCAGGTCTTAAGGATCTATTCAGCGAGCACAACGTCCAAATCGATGAGGAATCTTTCGATGCAGTATCAAGCCTCGAAGCACAGGTTTCTGATCTAGAAGAACAAGGTAACAGTCTTGTAAATGAGAACATTGAGCTTCAACGACAGATTTCAGCTATGAACGCTGCATCAGTTTTTGAAGGAATGACTGAAGGTCTTTCTGAAAATCAGAAAGAGCGTTTTAAGGTCCTTTCTGAAAAGCTTGACGTTCAAGATCTAGAAGATTACTCGAATAACCTACGGGTTATCAAAGAATCATTCTTCGGTGAAGGTATTCCAACTGCTCCTAAGGCAGACGCAATCGAAGAAGAAGAAATTATTCTAGAAGAACAGGAAGTAAATAAACCAGCTTCTGATTACTCTTCTATTAATGCTCTGGTTGAAGCTTTCAACACGAAAAAGAATAATTAATAAAATTGGTTTGTATTAATAACTCAACACGTTAATCTAATAAGGAGATCCAAAAATGGATAACTATCAAAGACTAGTGGAAAAGTGGGAGCCAATTTTAGGTCACGATTCTTTTTCACCAATTACTGACAAGCATAAGAGAGCAGTTACTGCTACTATTCTTGAGAACACAGAAAAAGCACTTCAACAGGAAGGTGACTTGTCAGCTAACATGACAAGCCTTCTTTCAGAAGCATCACCAACTAACGCTGCTGGCGCTGACGGCTTCTCTGGTCTAGCTACTGCTGCTGGTCCAACTGCTGGTTACGATCCTGTACTGATTTCATTGGTACGTCGTGCAGTTCCAAACATGATTGCTTATGACATCTGTGGTGTTCAGCCAATGACTGGACCAACTGGCCTTATCTTCGCAATGCGCGCTCGATATGACAGCCAAGCTGGTGCAGAAGCATTCTACAACGAAGCTGATACTGGCCACGCTGGTACAGGCACTCACGCTCAAACACTTCCACACGCGTCACCTACTACAGGTACTGGTCTGGATACCGGAGCTGCTGAAGCTCTTGGTGATGGTGTTGGCGCTGGATACGCAGAAATGGCCTTCTCTATCGAGAAAGTAACTGTTTCAGCTAAGACACGCGCTCTGAAGGCTGAGTACACTACTGAATTGGCTCAAGACCTCCGTGCAGTTCACGGCCTTGACGCTGAGTCAGAGTTGGCTAACATCCTTCAGTCTGAGATCCTGACTGAAATCAACCGTGAAGTAGTTCGTACTATCTACTTGACTGCTGAAGCTGGTGCAGCTAGTGCAGCTACTCCAGGAACTTTTGACCTCGACGTTGATGCTAACGGCCGTTGGTCAGTAGAGAAGTTCAAGGGTTTGATGTTCCAAATCGAGCAAGAAGCTAACGCAATTGCAAAGGGAACTCGTCGTGGTAAAGGTAACATCGTTATTTGTTCTTCAGACGTAGCTTCTGCATTGCAAATGGCTGGTGTTCTTGACTACGCTCCTGCTCTCAACTCTAACACTTTGGATGTTGATGATACTGGTAACACCTTCGCTGGTGTACTCAACGGTCGCTTCCGCGTTTACGTTGATCCATTCGCCGGTTCTAACTACTTAGTTGTTGGATACAAGGGTTCTTCTGCATTCGACGCAGGTCTCTTCTACTGCCCATACGTTCCATTACAAATGGTTCGTGCAGTTGGCGAGAACAGCTTCCAGCCAAAAATCGGGTTCAAGACTCGTTACGGCATGGTTGCTAACCCATTCGCTGAAGGTCACGTTGCTTCTGGTAACTCAGCAGCACTCGGTCGGCTTGACGCTGGTGTTAACAAGTACTACCGCAAGGTTATCGTATCTAACTTGTTCTAAGCCAAATAAAAATAAGAGTGGCGGTTTAGCCACCAACGTTTTGAGGGAGTCTTTCGGGGCTCCCTTTTTTTATGTGTCTATTCTGTGTACATGTTACATTTATATGTACATAAAAGTGCATTCTGTCGACACATATTGGTACATAAAAGTGTCATACTGTCACTAAACCTTAATTGAGTTAAATTATGAAAACATTATTACAAAGAACAATAAAAGATAAAGAAGTCAACTTATATCCAGTCTGGTTAATGAGACAAGCTGGAAGATACATGCCAGAGTACATGGCCATGAAAGCAAAATCAAATGGCTTTTTAGATATGGCACTTACTCCTTGGAAAGCAGCAGAGATTACAATGCAACCAATCAAAGAGTTTGATATGGATGCAGCAATTATATTCTCAGATATATTAATCATCAATTATGCTTTAGGGCAAGAGTTAGATTACACTCCGAGTCCCGTTTTAGGACCTTACAACGAATCATTTTGGAATACAGATTTTGATACATTCCTCACAAGATGCCAACCTGTTTATGATGCGATCAAGCTGGTAAGAGAAGAGCTTGATGATAGTAAATCACTTATTGGATTTGCAGCAGCTCCTTATACGCTCTGTAAGTACATGTGTGATTCTGTGGATTCAGATATAGTTAACCGATTAATACCATATATTGTTACTCACCTTTCAATGCAGATTGAAGCAGGTTGTGATACGATACAGATCTTCGACTCTTGGGCTGGTGATATATCAGAACATGACTTTGACGAGATCATTATCGAACCAACAAAGCTCATTGTTGATGCTATACGTAGTCGACATCCAGAAGTTTGTATTATTGCTTTTCCAAGATTAGTTGGTAATAAAATAAACAAATATATTGAGATTGTAAATCCTGATTGTACAAATATCAGTGACGATAAGCCAGTTGATGAAATCGAAGGCGAAGTATTACAAGGTGGTATTGCAGTTGAAAGACTAATCAAAGGAGAAGATATTACTCCTGTTTTAGATAAGATGAAAGGTAAACCGTACGTAGTTAATTTAGCTCATGGTATCGATAAAATTACACCAGTAGAAAATGTAAGAAATCTTGTTAACAAAGCAAAAGAATATCGAGAGAATGTTTAAGTACCTCACTAAGT
>Ga0102812_10001189_pt1 | contig 18120 bp, 19 predicted proteins | sample ColrivemetaGS713_FD_79334 | JGI IMG/M metagenome (GOLD analysis project Ga0102812, IMG submission 79334) | Estuarine microbial communities from the Columbia River estuary - Flood tide ETM metaG S.713 | ecosystem: Environmental > Aquatic > Marine > Intertidal zone > Estuary | place: USA... | reverse complement strand
GAAATGATGGGAGGTAAACTTTACACATTTGATGAAGAGGCTAAATTACTTTATGATGCCGAACCACCACATTTCTCCATGACTCATTTCGATGAATTATTAGTTGAACTGGATAGCTTATTAGCAGGTGAAGGAGATTTACCTACCAGATATAATAATTTTATGTCTGAATTTATTATTCCGAAAGAAAAGCTTGATACAGTTTTTAGAGTTTCTATTGACGAATCTAGAAAAATTACAAAGGACTATTTTGACTTACCCGAAAATGAAAATTTTATTCTGGAATATGTAACTGATAAGGTTTGGAGTGGCTATAATTATTATCAAGGTAATGCTCAAAGTCTTATACAGATTAATACTGACTTTCCAATTTATATTAATAGAGCAGTAGATTTAGCTAGCCATGAAGGGTATCCGGGACATCATGTATATATGTTGCTTACAGAACAAAATCTAGTAAACACTAAAGGTTGGATGGAATATACAGTATACCCATTATTTTCACCATCATCGCTTATTTCCGAAGGCAGTGCTAATTATGGTATCGATGTTGTTTTTCCAGGTGATAAAAGAGTAGAATTCGAAAAAGAACATCTATTCCCAATTGCTGGCATAAGTGTAAACAAAGCTAATATGTTTTATAAAGTACAGGATTTAATGAGTAAATTAAACTATGCAAGAAATGAGACAGCAAGAGCATACCTTAATGGAGGTCTCTCACGTGAAAATGCAATAAAACAAATTGAAAAGTACAGTCTTTTTACACCACAAAAAGCAGAACAAAGCATGCGTTTTATTGAAGCAAACCGCAGTTACTTGATTAATTATAATCTAGGAAAGGATTTGGTTGCAAAGCACGTTGAGTTACTAGGTGGTTCTTACAGTAATCCAGAAAAACGTTGGGAAATTTTTAAAGAATTATTAAGCAATCCCTATTCTGCAAGTACTTTGAAGAAAGAATAAACTAACCAATTACGATGGCATTACTGTTAATTTATACTATAGTTAAACTCTAACTAACACAGTATTAAAAAATATAATCATGAAATTAATCATAAAGCTTTTTGGAATATTAATGCTCCTTTCAGGTATATCATTGCTTATTAAGCCTGAAATCATTTTAAATTGGATAGAAGATAATATGGAAAGCTCATCACTATATATAACTGCTATTGTCGTAAGGTTAGTTATTGGCATATTGTTTATTATAACTGCCAAAGAATCAAAATATCCTGGCGTTATTAAATTTTTGGGTTATCTATTCATTATAGCTGGAGTTATCTTAATTTTTATAGGGCATGAAATTTTTCAAGACTTTATTAACTCACTTATTCCTGATTTCAAACCCTTTGCTCCAGTAAGTGGCCTGCTTAGTATGGCATTTGGAGGTTTCCTTATTTATGCATTTTCAAGGAACAAAAAATTAGAACTGAAGTAAGTTAACACCATTATCTTTGAAACTTAAAGAAGCAGGAATTTCTCTTTAGACCTAGCTATTTACAAGTAGTTAAGCACTAATTTAAATTTATTTTATTACATTAGATTTACCAAATCTTATTAAACATGAAAACTTTTGTAATTCGACCTGCATTACCTTTACTTATTTGTGCTTTTATATTACTAGGTTGTGGCTCTACAAATAACCTAACCATGAGCGTTACAGAACCAGCACCAGTTTACGTTCCAAATCATATAAAACGAATAGGCGTTTTAAATAGAAGTGAGACTACATCTAACAAAACCTTGGATAAAATAGATAAGGTCTTTTCTGCCGAAGGACAAAATCTGGACAAAGAAGGCGCTGAAAATCTAATTTTAGGAATCAAAGATGAGTTTGAAAAGAATCAAACATTTGAAGATGTTATTCTAGTAAAATCTGATATGGTTGAAAATCCCGGACTTGGTATTTTCCCAAACCCGATGTCCTGGAATATGGTAAACCAAATCTGTGAAGAAAATAATGTAGATGCCTTAGTTGTACTTTCTTTTTACGATACAGATGCATCCATAAAATATAATATACAGACTATCAATAAAGTTAATGCTTTAGGCTTAAAAATACCAATTATAGAACATATAGCAGAAGTCAATACCAACATCCTAGCTGGTTTCAGAATTTATGATAATGCGAATAAAACAATATTAGACGAGATTATAAATAGTGATAGGGCGCAATCTATAGGTCGTGGTATAAATCCTGTAAAAGCTGCTGAAGCTATACTAGGAAGAAAGGAAGCTATTCTTCAAATAAGTAAGGGTATTGGGCATCGTTATGCATTAAGAACTTACCCTTTTAAAATTCGTGTTTCAAGAGAATATTATGTAAAAGGTACCAATAATTTTGAAATTGGCAAACGCCGAGCACAAACCGGAGACTGGGATGGTGCTGCCCAACTTTGGGAAGTTGAAACTAAAAACGCGAAGTCCAAGATTGCCGGTCGTGCTTGCTACAATATGGCCATCATTAACGAAATAAATGGCAATCTCAATACAGCAGCAGATTGGGCATCAAAAGCTTATACGGACTATAGAGATAAAAATGCCTTGCGTTATTTAAAAATTTTAGAAAACCGAATGGCAAAAAATAGGTTGCTTGCTTTGCAGACTAATTAATGGCTAGACATTCTCTAAAAACCCATTGGATTTCTAAATCAAAGTATTGAACTGAATTTTAAAAAACACTGTTTTAAGCCTTTTTTTTAAGAGCAATAAGTCCTCTTTTTTGATGTTTAATACATGCACACCCCACAAATAATAAATGGGCTAATTTTCAATGCAATAAATCATAAATAAAATTTAATTGATACTATTTGGTAATCAATCAGATTATCGTACATTTGCAAACTCTTTTTGAGAGAGGAATGTTTAATAAAAAATAATTAATAACGTGGACACATTAAGCTACAAAACCATTTCAGCCAATAAAGCTACTGTTGATAAGCAGTGGGTTTTAGTTGACGCTGATGGTCAAACTTTGGGTCGTTTAGCTTCTAAAGTTGCAAAACTTTTAAGAGGTAAACACAAGCCTAGCTTCACACCACACGTTGATTGTGGTGATAACGTAATTGTTATCAACTCAGAAAAAATCAACTTATCAGGAAACAAGTGGAACGATAAAACGTACATTCGTCACACAGGTTATCCAGGTGGTCAAAGAAGTTTAACTGCTACAGAATTGTTTGGAAAAGATCCAGCAAGAGTAGTAGAGAAATCAGTAAAAGGAATGTTACCTAAAAACAAATTAGGTGCAGATTTATTCCGTAATTTAAATGTTGTTGTTGGTTCTGCACATACGCATGCTGCACAAAAACCAAAAACAATTAACTTAAACGAATTCAAGTAATGGAAGTAATTCACAAAATTGGTCGTAGAAAAACGGCTGTTGCTCGTGTATATGTTGCCCCAGGAAAAGGAAACATCACAGTTAACAAAAAAGAATTAAACGCTTACTTTACTACATCTACTTTACAATACAAAGTAAACCAACCATTAGCTTTGACTAATAATGAAGGTAACTTTGATATTAAAGTAAGTGTATTAGGTGGTGGTATTACTGGCCAAGCAGAAGCTGTTCGTTTAGCTATCTCTCGTGTTATGTGCGAATTGGATGCTGAGAACAGATTGATACTTAAACCAGAAGGTTTATTAACAAGAGATCCAAGAATGGTGGAGCGTAAAAAATTCGGTCAGAAAAAAGCGCGTAAGAAATTCCAATTCTCTAAACGTTAATATTATTGTTGAATTAATTTTCAGCACAAAGAAAAAATTTAACCAGTTATTGTTGTCCATGACTCAAAAGGTCAGGATTTAGTTAAGCATCTAAATGAAGCCTAAAGCCTAAAGCATATTGCTTAAAGCAAAAAAGGAACATTGCTAATCAACAGAACGTAAACTATTACAAAATGGCAGTAGAAGTAAAAGAATTACTTGAAGCAGGTGTACACTTCGGTCACCTTACACGTAAGTGGGATCCAAACATGGCTCCTTACGTATATATGGAGCGCAACGGCATCCATATTATCAACCTTTATAAAACAGCGGCAAAAATTGATGAAGCAAGTGAAGCGTTAAGCAAAATTGCAAATTCAGGTCGTAAAATTTTATTCGTTGCAACCAAAAAACAAGCAAAAGATATCGTAGCTGAAAAAGCTGCTACCATTAACATGCCTTACATCACAGAAAGATGGCCAGGTGGTATGTTAACCAACTTTGTTACTATTAGAAAAGCTGTTAAAAAAATGGCTATGATTGATAGAATGAAAAAAGACGGTACATTCTTAACGCTTTCTAAAAAAGAACGTTTACAAGTAGATCGTTTAAGAGCTAAGTTAGAGAAAAACTTAGGTTCTATTGTAGACATGACACGTTTACCAGGTGCATTATTTGTAGTTGATATTAAACGTGAGCACATCGCTATTAAAGAAGCTCAAAAATTAAACATTCCAATTTTTGCAATGGTAGATACCAACTCAGATCCACGTCAAGTTGATTATGTGATCCCTGCAAATGATGATGCTTCTAAATCTATCGATAAAGTTTTATCATATGTTACAGCCGCTATTGCTGCTGGATTAGCTGATAGAAAATCTGATAAAGATACAGACCAAGACGATGACAACGAAGTAGTAGCAGCACCAACTAAAAAACGTGTTTCTAAAAAAGTTGTAACCGACGAGGAAGAATAATTAACAATTTCACAATACAAATAAGTCGTTTAATTATTTTCTTAATAGGAATTTATTAAACGACTTTTTTAAATTTTAAAAAGATATGGAATCTACAGTAAAAATTACAGCAGCAGAGGTTAACAAATTAAGACAAGCAACTGGTGCAGGAATGATGGATTGTAAAAAAGCGTTGGTTGAAGCTGCGGGCGATTTCGACAAGGCTATTGACGTTTTACGTAAAAAAGGACAAAAAGTAGCAGCTAACAGAGCAGACCGTGAGTCTTCTGAAGGTGCTGCCATTGCAAAAGTAAATGCAGATAATACAGTGGGTGTTGCTATTGTTTTAGGTTGCGAAACTGACTTTGTTGGTAAAAATGAAAACTTTATAGCATTAGCAGAACAGTTTACTGATTTAGCTTTTAATTATAACACAAAAGATGAGCTTTTAGCTGCTAATTTTGGTGGTATGACAGTTGCTGAAAAATTAATTGAGCAAACGGGCGTTATTGGTGAAAAATTAGAAATTACTGCTTTTGAAAAACTAGAAGCACCTTATGTTGGTAGCTATGTGCATATTAACAAAATTGCCGCTTTAGTTGGTTTATCAGCTAATGTAAAAAATGCCGAAACCTTATCTAAAGATGTCGCTATGCAAGTAGCTTCAATGGGAGCAACTACATTATCTTATAAAGATTTTGATGCTGCTTTTATCGCATCAGAATTAGAGGCTAGAATTGCAGTTATTGAAAAAGACAATGAAGAATTTGCTCGTTTAGGTAAAACGCTTAAAAATGTACCTCAGTACATTTCTATGGCGCAATTAACGCCAGAAGTTATAGCTAAAGCTGAAGAAGCTGCAAAAGCTGAATTAAAAGCAGAAGGCAAACCAGAACAAATCTGGGATAGAATTTTACCTGGTAAAATAGAGCGTTTTATTTCTGATAATACCACTTTAGACCAAGAGCAATGTCTATTAGACCAAAATTTTATTAAAGACGATAAAATTAACGTTGCAAAATATGTAGCTTCTTATGGCGATGTTGCTATAACAGGTTTTAAACGTGTTGCATTAGGATAATAAATTTCCTTGAAATAGGACATTAAATTATAAATATTTAACCACTTCATTAAAAATGAAGTGGTTTTTTTATGTGAATTCATGACCTAAATTTATCAGATTATAGCCGAATTATAGGCACATTACTTTGTTAGCCTTCGCGTTAGGGGTTGTAGTGGAAAGCCCACAGCGACGCAGAAGTGAGGACTTGTAGCGAAAAAGCCGACCCTTTAGGGGAGCGCCAAAATATAAAATTATTGATACGTACTATTATTTTGATAAATTGGACTTCGGTAAACACCAAAAATTTATGTAGTTTTGCACAACTTCAGTATATATATAATGAAATATAAAAGAATACTTTTAAAATTATCGGGGGAAGCCTTAATGGGAAATCGCCAATACGGTATTGATCCGGAACGATTATCCGAATATGCTCAAGACATTAAAGCTATTACCGATTTAGGTGTTGAAGTTGCCATAGTTATTGGTGGCGGAAACATTTTTAGAGGTGTTTCTGGTGCGAGCAATGGTATGGACCGCGTACAGGGAGACCATATGGGCATGCTTGCCACTGTTATAAACGGATTAGCACTACAAAGTGCTCTGGAAGATGCTGGGCTACCAACACGATTACAATCTGCTGTTCATATAAATCAGGTTGCAGAACCATTTATACGTCGTAAAGCGATGCGTCATTTAGAAAAAGGCCGCGTTGTTATTTTTGGTGGAGGAACTGGAAACCCATATTTCACAACCGATTCGGCTGCCGTTTTGCGTGCCATAGAAATTGAAGCTGATGTTATTTTAAAAGGAACCCGCGTGGATGGTATTTACAACGTAGACCCAGAGAAAGATGATAAAGCTATAAAATTTAATTTTATCACGTTTGATGATGTGCTACGAAAAGGATTAAAAGTAATGGATACCACAGCTTTTACGCTAAGTCAGGAAAACCAACTGCCTATCATAGTATTCGATATGAATAAAAAAGGAAACTTGCTAAAAGTAGTTTCTGGAGAAAATGTTGGAACCGAAGTTAATATCTAAAACTTGGCTTAATTTTTGAGAATTTTATTGACAAAAAAGTTTGATACAATGAACGAAGAAATACAATTTATATTAGACACCGCAAAGGAATCAATGGATAGTGCGATTAAGCATTTAGAAAAGCAATTTGTTAACATACGTGCAGGTAAAGCAAGTCCTGCTATGTTAGGAAGCGTTATGGTAGATTATTATGGTTCTCAAACACCATTAAGTCAGGTAGCGAATGTGAATACCCCAGATGGAAGAACCATTACGGTACAACCATGGGAAAAGAAAATGTTGCAGGAAATTGAGCGCGGAATCATGTTTGCCAATTTAGGCTTTAACCCTATGAATAATGGCGACACCATAATTATTAATGTTCCTGCCCTGACAGAAGAACGCAGACGCGAATTAGCAAAACAAGCGAAAGCTGAAGCAGAAGACGCGAAAATAGGAGTTAGATCTGCTAGAAAAGACGCGAATAACGATATTAAAAAATCTGATGATGTTTCTGAAGACCTAAAAAAGAATGCAGAAGCAGATGTGCAACAATTAACCGATACTTACGTTAGAAAAATTGATGAACTTTTCGATGTGAAAGAAAGGGAAATCATGACTGTCTAAATTTGAAAGCGACTAATACGTCGCTTTTTTTATAAATCGTTAGCTATTGTTGTGCGCATGTTTAAAAATTGTATTCTTATATTATTTATTTTTTATGCGACTATAGCGCAAGCGCAAGCAATTGCTGAAATTCCATTAGAACCAGAACAAGACTCTATTAAAAGAAACGCGTTTGTAAAAGGACTTGGTAATGGATACATTCAAACAAAATATTTCAATTTCGATTTACGGTATTTAATAAAATACAATCAATACGAGGGTGTAAGAACAGGAATAGGCGGTATTACGAATGATGCCTTTTCAGAAAAATTTCGAATAAACAGCTACGGAGTTTATGGTTTTAGAGACCACCGTTTTAAGTATAGTGTTGGCGGTAGCTTTCTTTTAGCCGAAAATAGCAACACCTGGATAAGCCTTTCACACACAGATGATTTACAAGAAACGGGAAGTACCAAATTCTTAACCGACAAACGTTTCTTTCAATTTTTTGAACCTCGCTTACTGAACATTGATTTATTTCATAAAATTAAAACCACTTCCCTTGTATTGGAGCATGAAATAGCTCCAAATATTTCGGTGCAATCTGAGTTTGCTGTGAGCGCCATTCAACCCACATATAGTTATGGATATGTTACTAACGATGGGGTTCTTACTTCTTTCGATTTAAGTACTGCTAAATTCGCATTACAATGGAGTCCTTTAAAAAATTTAGTCTATTCCAATAATGATTATCCAATTATTACACTTCAATACACCAAAAGTTTTACCGATGTATTTAAAAGCGATTTAAGCTTTTCAAAAATAGACTTTAGAACCATTCATCAAATTTCCCATAAAAACAAAAACATTACTGAATTAATATTAGTTGGAGGCGTTGCAAATGGCGATACTCCTTTAACACATCTGTACCATGCTTATCCAAATAACATCACGAAGGAAACTATTATGCAGCGGTTCTCGGTAGCGGGAATTAACAGTTTTGAAACCATGTTCTTTAATGAGTTCTTTTCAGACAAATTCACAACGTTTCAATTAAAACACTTTTTAAAACCGTTTCATATTACAGAACGGTATAAGCCACAGCTGGTTTTAATAACGCGCTACGCATTAGGTGATGTAAACCATACTGAAAAACACCAAAATGTAACATTTGGATCGTTAAATAAAGGCTATACAGAATCTGGGTTTGAAATTAATAAATTACTTTTTGGCTTTGGTTTAAGCTTTACATACCGCTACGGAGCGTATCACTTACCTGATATTGGTGATAATGTAGCATTTAAGTTTACATTTAACCTGACTTTATGAGGTAATACCTTTGTTTTTTCTACCTTTGCCCAACTTTTATCTAAGTCATGTTTAAACTTTTTACAAAAGATTTCTGGGATGTTATTGCAAGATTAATTTTACGCAATAAGATTGGCATACTCGTAATTATTGCTATTATCACATTTTTATTTAGTACGCAGTGGGGCAATATGCGTTTTACGTATACGGAAGCAAATCTTTTGCCAGACGACCATGAAGTAAATATAACCTACAATAACTTCTTAAATAAATTTGGAGAAGAAGGAAACCTTATTGTTATTGGTGTTAAAGACAGCACTTTATTAACTGTAAAAAAACTAAATGCCTGGAATAAACTTTCAGAGAAATTTAAAAAATATAAAGAAGTCGAAACGGTTGTTTCTGTAAAAGATCTTCAAAAGCTGGTTAAAGATACCGTTCAAGAAAAGTTTACTCTAAAGCCTTTTATTAAAGATTCCATATCATCTTTAAATCAAATTGATGAACTTGAAGATGAACTTTTTAATAAGTATCCGTTTTATGATAATTTCTTATTCAACAAAGAAACTAAAACGATTAGAACAATTATCTATCTGAAAAAAGATATTGTTAATACGTCTGCGAGAAAAGATTTTGTAGTTAACGATCTTATTCCAACTATTAAAACATTCGAGGAGGTTAATAATTTAGATGTTCATATATCGGGAATGCCCTATATCAGGACCCTTAATGCTAATTTAATTGTTGATGAAATAGTCTGGTTTGTCCTTGCCGCTTTATTGGTAACTTCATTAATCTTCTTCTTCTTTTTCAGGTCGTTTAGAGCCACCTTTATTTCTCTTATTGTGGTTTGCATTGGCGTGATGTGGACCTTAGGAATTCTAGGTGCGCTAAATTACGAGATAACAGTTTTAACGGCACTCATTCCGCCACTAATTATTGTTATTGGCATACCTAACTGTATCTTTTTAATAAATAAATACCAACGCGAAGTAAAATTACATGGCAATAAAGTAAAATCGTTACAACGTGTTATTACCAAGATTGGGAATGCTACATTAATGACCAATGTAACAACCGCCTCTGGTTTTGCTACTTTTATTTTTACGGAAAGTACACTATTAGAAGAATTTGGTATTGTAGCCTCTTTGAGTATTCTGTCTATTTTTATTTTGTGTTTGCTTATCATACCCATTATTTACAGCTTTTTACCTTTTCCTAAAGACCGACACCTTGAACACTTAAATAAGCGATGGATTGGTGGTTTTGTAAACTGGATAGAACGCATGGTAAAACAGAAACGAATTGCCATTTATACGACTGCTTTAGTTTTATTAATAGCAAGTATTATTGGGATCTATCAAATAAAAATCTCGGGTAGTTTAATAGAAGACATGCCCAAGAAAACCGAGTTTTTTGAGGACATACGTTTTTTTGAAAATGAATTTAACGGTATTATGCCTTTAGAATTTATGATTGATACCAAACGCAAACAGGGGGTTATGAAACTTTCTACCTTAAAGCGAATGGACGAATTGCAGGAATTGATTCATGAGATTCCAGAGTTGTCAAAACCTATTTCTGTAGTCGATTTGGTTAAATATTCTAAACAAGCTTATTATAACGGAAATACTGATTTTTATCAATTACCTACCTCGCAGGAAAACAGCTTTATTTTATCGTATGCTAAAAATTCAACGTCGGATGTAGATTTGCTGAAAAATTTTGTCGATAGCACGGGACAATATGCCCGAATTACCACATTTATGAAAGATGTGGGGACCGATAAAATGGAACGCATTGAAGAAACCATTCTTGCTAAAACAGATAAGTTATTCCCAAAAGACCGGTATACTGTGACTATGACAGGAAAAGCCATCGTGTTTCAAAAAGGAACTACCTATTTGGTAAAAAACCTTGTTATCTCATTATCGCTAGCTATTTTACTAATTGCGTTGTTTATGGCTTATATGTTTAGATCCGGACGTATGATTATAGTATCACTTATCCCAAACCTTATTCCACTTTTAGTAACTGCCGGATTAATGGGGTATTTAGGGGTACCTATCAAACCATCAACCATTTTGGTGTTTAGTATTGCTTTCGGAATTTCGGTGGATGATACGATTCACTTTTTAGCAAAATACAGACAGGAACTTCAGGCAAACAACTGGAAAATTAAAGTGTCCGTTTATGGGGCATTGCGCGAAACCGGAGTGAGTATGTTTTATACTTCCATAGTTTTATTCTTTGGTTTTTCAGTATTTACCATTTCCAGTTTTGGTGGTACCGTTGCATTGGGCGCATTGGTATCAATAACCTTGTTATTTGCCATGTTATCAAATTTACTTTTACTACCTTCTTTATTACTGTCGCTAGAGCGAAGCATTGCGAATAAGAAAGTACTAAAAGAACCTGCTATAAATATTATTCCAGAGGAGGACGATTCCGACAATTTAATAATTTAATCAATTCCAAATTATATCAACTTTTGGAATTTGGATTTTGAATTTTCTTCATTGAAAACTTTATCTTTACATACTAAATTTAGTGTTTATGAAATTACGAACTGTTTCAGATTTATTATCACAAGATATTGTGATGCCAGAAGTAGAAATTAAAGGTTGGGTTAGAACTTTTAGAGCAAATCGATTTATTGCTTTAAACGATGGCTCCACTTTAAATAACATACAATGCGTCGTTGATTTCGAAAAGTTTGACGAAGCACTTCTAAAACGTATCACAACGGGTGCTGCCATACATGTGAAAGGATTGTTGGTTGAAAGCCAGGGAAAAGGACAAAAAGTAGAAATACAAGTTGTCGATATAAAAGTTTTGGGCGATTCCGATCCGGAAACATACCCTATTCAACCTAAAAAACATTCATTTGAATTTCTGAGGGAAAATGCTCATTTACGTACACGAACGAACACGTTTAGTGCGGTCATGAGATTGCGTTCTGCCCTATCGTTTGCCATTCATAAATATTTTAATGATAATGGTTTTTATTATGTTCACACGCCAATTATAACAGGGAGTGATGCCGAAGGAGCAGGTGAAATGTTTAGAGTTACTAATTTAGATGCTAAAAAGCCCCCGCTAACTGAAGAAGGCAACGTAGATTATTCGAAAGATTTTTTTGGTAAAGAAACCAATTTAACCGTTTCGGGTCAATTAGAAGCAGAAACGTTTGCCATGTCTTTAGGTAAAGTGTACACATTCGGTCCAACTTTTAGAGCTGAAAACTCAAATACTTCACGGCATTTAGCAGAATTCTGGATGATTGAACCCGAAGTGGCCTTTATGGATTTAGCGGGTAATATGGATTTGGCTGAAGATTTTATGAAATTCGTTCTTAAATATATTCTTAAAAATAATCGTGAAGATTTAGAATTTTTAGATGCTCGATTGATAGACGAAGACAAAACAAAACCGCAAAACGAACGTAGTGACATGAGTTTAATTGAAAAATTAAATTTTGTTACTGACAATAATTTTAAACGTGTAAGTTACACCGAAGCTATTGATATTCTGCGCGACTGCACACCGAACAAGAAAAAGAAATTCAAATATATTATTGACGAATGGGGTACCGATTTACAAAGTGAACATGAACGCTTTTTAGTGGAAAAACACTTTAAATGTCCTGTTATTTTATTTGATTATCCTGCAAATATTAAAGCGTTTTACATGCGTTTAAACGACGATGGAAAAACAGTTAGAGCCATGGATATTTTATTTCCGGGTATTGGTGAAATTGTTGGTGGTGCACAACGTGAAGAGCGCTTAGAAGTATTAAAACAAAAAATGGCTGCCCTTAATATCCCCGAAGAAGAACTGTGGTGGTATTTAGATTTGCGTAAATTTGGCACAGCAGTACATGCCGGTTTTGGTCTGGGCTTCGAGCGTTTGGTAATGTTTGCTACAGGAATGAGTAATATTAGAGACGTCATTCCGTTTCCAAGAACACCTCAAAATGCTGAATTTTAAAAAACATTAGTATCTTGGTAACAAACTAGTAAAATATCCTTTTACTAATATTTTAAACCAAATCAATTTATGCTCAAACAATATTTACAATTTAAATTATCACAAAAACTGTCGCCGCAGCAAATTCAATTAATGAAATTGATACAGTTGCCCACACAGGCTTTTGAACAACGTTTAAAACAAGAGTTGGAAGAAAATCCTGCACTTGAAGGTGGTAATGAAGAAATTGAAAGTGACTATGATTCTGATTTGGACAATACAAATGACGACTTTGAAGACAGTGAATCTATAGGAAATGATGACATTAATGTTGATGAATATTTAAGTGATGACGAAATTCCTGATTACCGCACACAAGCAAATAATTACAGTAGTGATGATGAAGAAAAAACCATGCCTTACGCTGCCGGCACATCGTTTACGCAGCATTTAATAAGTCAGTTAAACACCTACAGATTAGACGATGAACAACGTGAAATAGCCGAGTTTTTGGTGGGCAGCGTTGATGAAAGCGGATATATAAGAAGAACATTGTCCGACATTATGGACGATTTAGCTTTTACTCAAAGCATCTATACCACCGAAGAAAAAATCGCTAAGGTTCTAAGAGTAGTCCATCAATTAGACCCAGCCGGAGTTGGAGCCAGAAATTTACAAGAGTGCTTAAGTATTCAATTACATAGAAAAGCAAAAACACCCGATTGTGAACTGGCTATTGATATCATAGATAATGCTTTCGAACAATTTACTAAAAAGCACTACGATAAATTAATTCAGAAATTTGATATTTCAGAAATTCAATTAAAAGATGCCATAAACGAAATTGAACACTTAAACCCCAAACCAGGTGGCTCTTATTCGGGAAATAACAGAATTGTAGAACATGTGATTCCAGATTTTGCTATTAAAATTGTTGATGGTGAGCTGGAGTTAACTCTTAATGGACGTAATGCTCCAGAACTTCATGTTTCGAGAGAATACAACAATATGCTTAAGGGCTATAAGGAGTCCAAAGACAAATCGAAGTCCCAAAAGGATGCTGTTGTTTTTATAAAACAAAAACTAGATGCTGCCAAATGGTTTATTGAGGCGATTAAACAGCGCCAGCAAACCTTATTTATTACCATGAGCGCTATTATGCATTACCAGAAAGAATACTTTTTAACGGGTGATGAACGTAACTTAAAACCAATGATACTGAAGGATATCGCCGATGAAATATCGATGGATGTATCAACGGTTTCTAGAGTTGCAAACAGTAAATACGTTGATACCCCTTACGGAACTAAATTGATAAAGGAATTCTTTTCAGAATCAATGAAAAACGACCAAGGCGAGGATGTTTCTACAAGAGAAATTAAAAAAATACTTGAAACGGTTATAGAGGAGGAAGAAAAAAGAAAACCGCTAACCGATGAAGCTTTGGCTAAAATTCTAAAAGAAAAAGGCTATCCAATTGCAAGAAGAACGGTCGCAAAATATAGAGAGCAATTAGACATTCCTGTAGCTCGATTACGTAAAAAAATATAATGGATCGTATTTTAAAGAGTATCTCGTTTATTTTTCATCCATTAATTATACCATTACTAGGTGTATTGTTTTATTTTTCTAAATCACCAAGGTTTATCCCTGAGGAAATCGTTAAAGCAAAAATAATTTCGATATTCATTCTAACAATTATTTTACCAGTTTTACTTTTCTTTTTACTTAAAACACTGGGTAAGGTAAATTCCATTTATTTAAAAACCACAGAGGAGAGAATCTACCCTTTAATTTTAAACTGTATAGTAATTTTAATTGTATTACAGCGCATTATAACGCCATCGCAAATAATTGAACTCTATTATTTCTTTATTGGAATACTAATTTCTACAATGGCCTGTTTAATGCTAGCCATTTTTAAATTTAAAGCAAGTATTCATATGATTTCTATTACTGGTCTTTTTATGTTTTTTATAAATTTAAGTATTCACTTTAGCATTAACATTATTGGTACATTAGCTTTAATGAGTATTATTACCGGTGCCATAGCAACTTCGAGATTGCATGTAAAAGCACACACTTACAAAGAACTTATTTTGGGGGTATTTATTGGCGTGATACCACAATTAATATTAGTGAGTTATTGGCTATAAGATATAGAACATTAATCCAACTTTAATGGCGTTCATATTAATTTTATCACCTTCTAAAACAGCCTTGTTAGAGAAAACTGGATTCAAACCATAATACAAATAAATATTCCAAGTATTATAACCTGCACTTAAGGTAAATCCGTATTCCAATTTATTAAAATCACTAATATTCCTGTGTTTTATGGATCCTGAGTCGTCCTTAAACTTAGTGGTGTTTACAATCGCATAACCCACTTTAAACCCTGTATAAATGCGCCAGAACCTATATTCGGTTGGTGTTGAAGTTCTCCATCTAAATTCAATAGGTAATTCAATCAAATGGCTCATAAATTTATTTTTCGAATATGTATTTCCATCTAAAATAGTGTAAGAGTAACTACCATTAGATTCCTTATTAATCTGCATGTTTTGATTAAATGAATTTATAGAATATCCCAGTCCTATTCCAATAGCAACATCTCTACTTTCATTTAAAGGCATGTCTTTAATAAATCCAAAATGTAATCCCGTTGAAAAGCCACTTTGCGATAAGTCACTAGGTTTATTACCAAGTAAGTTATAAGTAACTCCTATATAAAACTGGTCTTCTCTATATAGAGAATCCACAACAGAAGTATTATTTTCTTGGGAAAAACACCATTGACTACTAATTAAAACAATAAATATTTTTAAAAATAATTTCATTATTAATAAGTACGTTTCTTTTTATATGTAAATAACATACAATGATAATTAAAATTGTGAAGCTATTAAAAATAAAAAAGGGCGTTTTGAAATTCAAAACGCCCTTTCCCAAAAAATTAAGAATTATTAAAACTAATCTCTTCCAAATACACTCCCTTTTTTGACAGTGTAATTTATTTTTAAAGCATTTTGTTTACGTAACTCTTGTTTAATATCTCCAATTAATCCCATATTAGCATCTTTATCTACTTTTAAAGCAGTAGTTAAAAATGGTATTAATTCTTCTCTCTTAGATGCGCGTTCTGCAGCAATAAATGCTCCAATATCTTTAACATCTGCAAACTTATCATTTAACTGAATTCTTGCTTCTTTACCATATTTTGTATAATTTGCGCTTGGTTTTCCTGCATATATATACATAACCAAATCTTTCTTATCAAGTTTTTCAACCTGATCTGCGAACGGCAAATTATTTTCAATCATTAATGTATTTTGTCTCATTACGGTAGCAACCATAAAAAAGAATAATAACATAAACACAATATCTGGTAATGATGCTGTAGATATAGCCGGCATTTCGCCTCCTTGATTCTTTTTAAATTTACCCATTTTAATGTGTTAAATTTTAATTATTGTACTTCTGAAAGTTTTTGAGGGTATTCAACTTTAATTTTTTCAAGTTGCTCTTTTAACTTTTCTTTATTTCCTGGCCAATTTACATCGTTAAGGTTCTTTTCCATTTCAGTAAACGGTTTGCCATACAGTGCTTCAGCCCTAATATCTCTTAACACATTATAAGCTGCAACTAATTCATTCTGCACAGCAATATATTGCTTATAAGATGTTTCGCGCTCGTTCTTCAATGATATAATAGCCTTGTCTGGATTGTCGGAAGAAGAAGGATCTTTCTTTCCTTTACAAAATGTACAAGTACCATCTCCACCATTATCTAAAAACTCAATAGCTGCCTTTCTTAAATCTTTAAGCTCCATTAAATTATCTTCAACAAGTAATTGATCTTTACCATTCAATAGTACAGTAAAAATATTTTTTTGTTTAATGATAACATCTTCTTGAGATTCCTCAATAGGAGGTAGCTTACGGTTAATTCCCGAATCTGTTTCAATAGTAGTTGTTACTAAGAAAAAGATTAAGAGTAAGAACGCAATGTCGGCCATCGAGCCTGCATTTACTTCTGGTGCTGCTCTTTTTGCCATAATTATTTTTTAAATAGTTTTTTTGCTCCTGATAAAAATATTGAAGCTATTGCGATTACCATAAGAAAATAAAACGCATATAACCCTGCACCAACATTTTTAGATACCGTTTCCGTAACACCTAATCCTTTTTCATTTAACTTATCTAAATTAAGGTCTGTTCCAGACGAAATTAAATAAGAAATTAAAATAACGGCTAAAAACAAACCAACAGTAGTTAATGTTTTTTTAATGTTTCCAGCAAACAGGCCTTTAATAACATAAATAAGTATTAATGTTATTACTATCGCTAGTATTAGATACGTAACATACAGCATATTATCAATCATGCCGTCAGACCCTGACATTATCAGTAACGCCAAGAGCGTTCCAATAACACCAAGTGCTAAAGCCACGTACTTTAGTATTTTGTGTAAATCCATGATTTATCTTTTTTTAATTATTACTTTTTATTTCTGATTAAAAGATCCATTAACGTGATAGAAGCATCTTCCATATCGTTAACAATACTATCAATCTTAGCAATAATATAGTTATAAAAAACTTGTAGTATCATCGCAACAACAAGACCAAATACGGTTGTTAAAAGTGCGATTTTAATACCACCTGCAACAAGTGAAGGTTGCATGTCTCCAGCAGCTTCAATTTTATCGAATGCATTAATCATCCCGATTACTGTTCCCATGAACCCTAACATCGGTGCTAAAGCGATAAATAATGAAATCCATGAAACGTTTTTCTCTAATTGTCCCATTTGAACACCACCATAAGCTACAACAGCTTTTTCAACAGCGTCTAAACCTTCATCTGTTCTATCTAAACCTTGATAGTAAATAGATGCGATTGGACCTTTTGTGTTTCTGCAAACTTCTTTTGCAGCATCAACACCACCAGAAGCAAGAGCTTCCTCAACTTCTTTAGTTAATTTTTTTGAATTGGTTGTTGAAAGATTTAAAAAGATAATTCTTTCAATAGCAATCGCTAATCCAAGAATTAAACATAATAATACAATCCCCATAAATCCAGGACCTCCTTCAATAAATCTCTTTTTTAATTCTTGATGAAACCCAACCTCTTCTGCTGGTGCAGCTTCATCTTGAGTCATACTTGCTACAGTAGTTGCAACTGTATTCGTGTTTGCATTTGTCGTTGCATTAACAGTTCCAAAAGCCATCATTCCTGTAATGGCAAGGATAGAAAATAGTCTTTTCATGTTCTAAATCTTAATTTTATTAGTTAATTAAAGTGTTAAAGATATAAAAAAAATACAATAAAAAAATAAAAATTACAGCAGAGAGGAAGGGATTCGAACCCTCGATACCCTTTTGAGGTATACACACTTTCCAGGCGTGCGCCTTCGACCACTCGGCCACCTCTCTTTATTTTAATTGTACTTTATTACGGGGGTCAAATAACGAAAAAAACTT
>Ga0102812_10001188_pt1 | contig 18121 bp, 20 predicted proteins | sample ColrivemetaGS713_FD_79334 | JGI IMG/M metagenome (GOLD analysis project Ga0102812, IMG submission 79334) | Estuarine microbial communities from the Columbia River estuary - Flood tide ETM metaG S.713 | ecosystem: Environmental > Aquatic > Marine > Intertidal zone > Estuary | place: USA... | reverse complement strand
CGACGACTTAAAACCACGGTGTTCAATGCTGTTAAAAGCAGGATTAAGTGCTGAAATAGTATAAAAAAAACTCTGATTTTTTATCAGAGTTTTTTTTATATGCATATTAGTATATTATTTATTCATTCTCCCAATAGCACAGCTTACAAAAGATTTTGCCTTCTTAGAAAGGGTATTGTCCTCTCCATCTACAGGATAGCCTAATTTAGATAAAAGATGAATTGCCTCTTCTAAGTTTGAATCCTCTTTATAAGAAAATGCCACTGAGTTATCGTCATTATTAACTTGAATTTCAGAAATGTTATCCACTTGTGATAGTCTTGTTGTAACTGTATTTGAACAACCACCACATTTTAAATTTTGTATAATAAGTTTAGTCTTCATTATTTAATCTTACAAGTATTTATTCCTAATATTTTATAAAGGGGACAAAAATTAATCAAACTAGTAACCAGTAAAATAATAGCAACTGCCATTAATATATACGCTAAAGTACCTTCAATTACATTAAAATAATATAAAAGAGCTACAACTATTGCTAACAATACACGAACACTTTTATCTGTATTTCCAACATTTTTTTTCATCTTATTAATTGTTATATGTTTGTATGAATATACAAAAAGATAAGCATCGATTAATACTTAAGTTGTAAAAAATACTAAACAACAATTTAAGCAGACCAGTAAAATTCTAATTTTCTTAATTAACGTTTACAGTAAAAGATATTTTGGCAAAGTTTTTGAAAATTATCTATAGTATTTTAATTTTTATATTTGATAATATATGTATAACATCATAAAAGCATGAAAAAGTTACTATTAGTATTATTTACATTCAGTTTTATAAGTTTTATAAATGCTCAGGATAAACCTGAAGCAGAACCTTTACAATACCCTTTCGATGAAATTGGTACAGAATCAACAAGAGGTATTTTTGGATTGGATGACAGAAAAGAAGTTAAGGATGCAGAAGGTATTTCAGATTATGTAAGAGCAACAGCAGTAATGATTCCTAAAAAAAACATTAAAGACAATAAAGTTTATGGAGAAACATTAAGAGAGTTGCTCACCTATCAGTTTGGAACTAGCAATTTCGATTCTAATGTTAAATTTCTCGACCAACCAACTTGCGCCTATTGTACAGGGTTTTTAATTGCACCAGATATTTTAGTTACTGCTGGACATTGTATAAAAACTCTAGAAGATGCTAACGATTATGTTTGGGTATTTGATTATACAAATGAGTTAAAGCATAGTACTTTTTTTGGCTATGTTGAGGTTAATCCAAAAAATATATATGACGTAAAAGAAGTTTTAGGTGCAGAGTTAGCAGATACTGAAGATGGTAAAGTAGATTACTCTGTTCTAAGATTAGATAGACAATCTGAAAGAAAACCTTATAGAATAAGAACAAGTGGGAAAGTGTCAACTTGGGGAGACGTTACAACTATTGGAAGCCCAACAGGATTACCACTTAAAGTAGTGGATAATTCCTGGGTTTCTGATAATTCACCAAAAACGTGGTTTAAAAATAGTATTGATGGATTTCCTGGTAATTCAGGTGGACCAGTTTTTAATGAAAATGGTTTTATAGAAGGTATTCATGTAAGAGGAGCAGTTGAATATAACAATGGTCGTTATACAAGTGATTACAAGTACGATGAAGCTTGCGATTGTGTTAAAACAGTAGAATTTCAATTCATCTTTGGTACAGCTGGATCACAAGCACATAGAATTATGGAAATGCCTCATGATTTGTTATTAAGGGCTTTGTACGAAAACTTAGAGTTTGCAATAAGAAATCATTTACCATCAAGATTTAAATCGTGGTTAATATACACATGGATGTTTGATAGAGATTACACACAAAACAGAGGTAGGTTAGACCTTGTAGCTGCTGAAGTTAACAATCTAGAGGCTTTAAAAGAAATTAGAAAAAAAAGTAAAACGATTTTATCTTCTGATGATGAAATGGCAATGTTGAAGTTAGCCATAGATCATAATAATATAGATATGCTAGACTATTTATTAGCAGATGGATTATCTCCAAACAATGACTTAGTTTCTTTTTCATTATTAGAGCATTCACTTAATCGTGGTAAATTGGACGCTACTATGCTTTTAATAGATTATGATGCAAATGTATTTATAATGAATAACCAAAATGAAAACCTTTTACATATTGCCGCCAGAACAGGTAATATGTCACTAATAAAAAAGTTAATTGAAAAAGGGGTGAGTGCAAATGCGAAAAATTATAATGGAAAGCGACCTGAAGATATAGCAAAGAAGTATAAAAATACCACAGCACAAAAATATTTAAAGAAAGCCAGAAGAGGAAAACTTTAAAGCATAAAAAACCGTTACATTTCCTGTAACGGTTTTTTAATACTTTATTTTCAAGTTTTATTAATTCCAAAAAATAGCATAGAGAGCTACTAAAATCAGCATTACAGCAAAGGCACCAATATTAAATATTGGGCTTGTTTTAAATAGTTGTTTCGTAATAGGAATTCCTTTTTCATCATCTTTTCCTTTATGCTGAATTAAACTGGTTATAACTATTACTATCATGGTTAGTATAAGAGTATATCCCATTTGATTCATAAAAGGCGTATCAATAAACAAAGAACTATTAGACCACCCTTTTGGTGCAACTTTAAAATACATAGCTATAGGGATTGATGCTAAAGCACCTATAATAGCAGCTTTATTAGTAGTTTTCTTCCAGAATAATCCTAATAAGAATACAGCTAAAATTCCTGGACTTACTACACCAGTATATTCTTGAATAAACTGAAATGCCTGATCTATTCCTCCTAATAATGGTGCTGTAATAGCAGCAATAATAAGTGCAACAGCAGCAGAAAGTCTACCTACATTAACAGTAGTTCTGTCATTTGCAGTTTTGTTGATATACTGTTTGTAAATATCCATTGTGAATATTGTTGAAGTAGAATTTAACATGGATGCTAATGAAGATACAATAGCAGCAGTTAATGCAGCAAATGCTAATCCTTTTAAACCAACAGGAAGAAATTGTAATAGCCATGGATATGCTTTGTCAGCTTGCTCTGTGGATGGAATGTTTTGTAAACCAACTTCTCCTAAACCTGCCATAATCTCAGGGTCATTAATCATTACATAAGCTGCAATTCCAGGTATTACAACAATTAATGGAATTAATAATTTTAAGAAAGCAGCTAAAAGAATACCTTTTTGTGCTTCCTTTAAAGATTTAGCAGCTAAGGTTCTCTGTATGATGTATTGGTTGAATCCCCAATAATATAAGTTAGCAACCCACATACCACCTACTAAAACGGCTATACCTGGTAAGTTTTTATATTCTGGATTAGATTCATCAAGAATCATTGCGAAGCGTTCAGGAACTTCATTGTATATTATTTTAAGACCTTCAAACAAACCTTCGCCACTTGACACAGTATTTAATGCTAAATACGTAGTTACTAATCCACCTAATATTAAAAATACGACTTGAATAACATCTGTCCATGCAACAGCAGAAAGTCCTCCATAAAGAGAATATGCAGCAGCAAAAAGCGCTAATCCAATCACACCATAAATCATAGGAACTCCCATAATAGTTTCTAATGCAAGAGATCCTAAGTATAAAACAGAAGCAAGATTTACAAAAACATATAGTGCAATCCAGAACACTGCCAATATTGTTTTTAGATTTGTTGAAAACCGTTTTTCAACAAACTCTGGAATGGTATAAAGTCCTTTTTCAATAAAGATTGGCAGGAAATATTTACCAACAATAATTAAAGTTATGGCAGCCATCCACTCATAAGAAGCAATTGCTAATCCTGAAGCAAATCCAGAACCTGACATTCCTATAAATTGTTCAGCAGAAATATTAGCAGCAATTAATGAAGCACCAATTGCCCACCATGGTAAAGACTTACTGGCAAGAAAATAGTCTTCTGCATTTTTTTGATGCCCTTTTTTATCCCTAGAAACCCATAATCCTACTCCAAGAATAAGTATGGCATATCCAATAAATATTAAATAATCTAAAAATCCAAAATTACCTGTCATAATTGTTTGTGTTAGTTTTTATTAGTTAGTTGTAGTTATGCTAAAATGTGTTGTACTTAATTTTTTCAAAGTAGCTGCAGCTTGTTCAGCTGTTATATCTCTTTGTGGATTTGCAAACATTTCGTATCCAACCATAAATTTCTTTACTTCGGCAGAGCGTAATAAAGGAGGATAAAACGACATATGGAAATGCCATTCTGGATGATTTTTGTCGGTTGGACTTTGATGTATACCTGATGAATATGGGAAAGATGTTTCAAACAAATTATCATACTTAGTTGTCAAATCTTTAATTATTTCAGCAAAAGCTAATTGTTCATCATTATTTAATTGATCAATATGCTGATGATGCTTTATTGGAACTAGCATTGTCTCATATGGCCATACAGCCCAATAAGGAACAAGTGCCACAAAATGATTGTTTTTCAAAATAATTCTTTGGTCTTTTTCAATTTCTTGAGAAATATAAATTGAAAGTAAGCTTTTTTTATTTTCTTCCCAATATTTTTGTTGCTGTTTTTGTTTTTTTAATACAACTTCTGGAATTGAATTCTGAGCCCAAATCTGACCATGTGGATGTGGATTACTACAACCCATAATATCGCCTTTATTTTCAAATATTTGAACATGATTTATTCTTGGGTTAGCTCCTAATACTTTGTATTCTTTTCGCCATAAACTAATCACATCATAAATTTCTGAAGCCGACATTAATGGTAATGTTAACGAGTGATCTGGAGAAAAACAGACTACTTTACAAATGCCAGATTCTGTTGATGCTTTTAAAAGACCTTCGTCAAAAGTACGTTCTTCGGTATCTTCAAGTAAAGCAGCAAAATCGTTTTTAAAACTATAAGTACCACTATAATCTGGATTTACATCACCACTTGCTCTAACATTAGTTGGGCATAGGTAACATTTCTCGTCATATTTTGCCTTTTTTACAAATATAGTTTTATCAGTTTTTCCTTGCCATGGTCGTTTAGTTCTATGTGGAGAAACCAAAACCCATTCGTCGGTTAATATGTTATATCTTCTGTGTGGCTGTGTATTTATTATGGACTCCATGTTATATTTTTTTAACACCATCACTAATGGTTGTTAGAATTGACGATAATTTTATGTTATATTTTTCTTCGTATGATGCTGAAACGTTTTCTATAAATTCTTCTACTTTATCTTGGTGTACAATGTTTATCGTACAACCACCAAAACCGCCTCCCATCATTCTAGATCCTATTACATAATCTAATCCTCTAGTTGCATCAACTAAAAAATCAAGTTCTTTACAACTAACTTCATATAAATGCTGTAAACCATCATGTGACTTATATAAACATTCTCCAAAACGTTTTAAATCGTTCTCTTTTAAATAATTAACAGCTTTTAATGTTCTTTTGTTTTCTTGAGTTACATAAAGCGCTCTATTATATATTTTTTCAGGTAAAATCGTTTTAAATTCTTTAACAACTTTTTTAGGAACTCCGGTTAAAAACTTAAAATTCGGATGTGTTTTTTGAATAGCTGCTAATGCGGTATCACACTCATCTCTTCTTACATTGTATTCGCTACTAGCTAAACTATGAGATACATTTGAGTTTAGTAATACAACTATGTATGGACTAAAATCTGCTTCAATTAAATCATATTCTAGAGTTTCACAGTTAAGAAGTATTAGATGGTCTTTTTTGCCTTTTACAACTGCAAATTGATCCATTATGCCACATTTAGTGCCTACAAAAGTGTGTTCTGCATCTCTGGATAATTTAATGATTTCAATATCTGTTAACCCTAAATTAAATAATTCATTTACACCTTTAGCAATTCCACATTCTAAAGCAGCTGATGAACTAATCCCTGAGCCTAAGGGTAAATTACTTTCAATAATACAATCAAAACCTTTTATAGTATTTGGTTTTAAAACATGTATATGAAATAAAACACCCAAAATAAAATTTTGCCATTCTACTTCACTTCTTTCAAGTTTATCTAAGTTTATGGTAAAACTACTTTTAAAATTACTTGAAAGCACCTCACATGTGTTTTTGTTATTTTTTCTAAAATGTAATGTAATTTTTTTGTCCATTGCTGCAGGCAAAACATGACCTCCATTATAGTCTATATGCTCTCCTATTAAGTTAATTCTACCTGGAGATTCTATAACTACTTCGCTTTTGAATGTTTTTTTATCTAACATGATATTAATTTTATATTTAGCACCATTTATATGGTTTTCTGTATTAAATTGAATTCCTAATTATTACTTTATTAGGGTTTATAATTTTTTTATTTTCATTGTTCATTATCATTTGTGCTAATTGTTCGCCCATTTTGTAGAAATCAGTAGAAATAGTAGTTATTCCTCCTTCTACAAATTCTTTTAATATCGTATCGTTATATGAAATTATTCCAAAATCTTTAGCTAAAATCATGTTTTCCTCTTTTGATTTTTTTAGAATTCTAATTAGAATTCTATCATCAGGCACAACATATGCGCAATCATATTCAAGCTCTTTACCTTTAATTGTTGGTATGACTTCGTTATTAATATTATTTTCCTTGCAAAACGCTTTAAACCCTTTAAGCATGCCTTGAGGCTGTTTTTTTTCTGGGAAAACTAATATTAGTTTACTGTAATTTTTAATGAGGTTCAAACAATTAGTCAAACCTTCTTTTATGTTTTTTTTGAAGTTTTGATATATGGCAGGATATTGTGAGAGTTCTTTATGAGTTTGATCTAAAATATAAACTTTATCCGCAGGCAATTTGTTTATGACTAAATCTGTGTTTTTTAGATTTGCTGGCATTATTACGTAATAATTATAATTTCCTATATTATCCGAGATAAGTTTGTTAAACACATCAAAATTGAAGTGATGGAAAAATATATCAATTTTTATGTTTTTATCTAGATTTGATAAAAACGAATTGTATAGGTCATCTTTAAAAGCATTAAGCTCGTCAAATAACAAAAACACCTTTTTTTCTACATCTATATTTTCACTAGTAACATAATAGCCTTTACCAACTATAGATTGAATAATTCCTCTAGTTTTTAAAACATTAAAAGCACTTAAAACAGTATCTCTTGATAAAGCATGTTTATTTTTAATATTGTTAATAGAAGGGAGTTTATCGCCTTTTTTTAATAAGCCAGATGTTATTGCATTCTCAATGGAAGATACTATTTGCTTGTATTTAGGTAGACCAGAATTTTCTTTTATAGAGACAATATTCATTAAGCAAATGTAAAAAATATTTTTTAAATACAACTAGTAGGTACTGGTATGCTTATATCTATACATTTTTAGTTGAGATTTGTATTTTAAGTTTTATTATTTTGAAAAACTGGTTAGAGTACATTTAGCTAAAGCTGATTCATGTCTCTATATTTTGTAAGCAAAATCCCGATCCATGAGAAGTGTACTCCAACGCCCTGCTAAACCAAATTGCTTAAAGCCTCCATCGGCATACGGCTTTAACTGGGCCTCGAGCAAAAACGTTCCCCAACAACGTGCTAAAAACAATTTGGCTGCGTTCTGCTTGTCTTTTAATTTATTTGTGAATAAATTCACTTCAAATTAAAATCCTGAACGTAATTGCGTTTAGCAGGGCGTTGTAATCAATTAAACTAATTATGAAGAGATTTGACTTTAAAGAAATACTTGAAATTACTTGCCGCCTTTATGTCTTCTTTTTTCTAACTGCTTATGGAATAGGAAAGGTTATTGGAGCACAGTTTTATACATTATCAAGAATGCCAGATGGATTAGCTCTCATGCCTTTAGGGCAAGTTCCAGACTTTGATTTGGCGTGGGTTTTTATGGGACGTTCATATGGATATATGCTATTTATTGGTCTAGCTGAAATTATTGGAGCTTTTTTACTGCTCTTTAATAAAACCAAACTAATTGGAACCCTTATTTTAATCCCAATAATGGTAAACGTAATCGTATTCGATATTTTTTTCCTTGACGAATATGGTGCATTAGCTGGTGCAACATTATATCTCTTAATGCTACTTACAATTCTTGTTATCAATAAGGAAAAAATCAGCAAATTGTTAATAGAACTTATTAGTGCTAAGAAGACCCCTCGAATATCATTCAAAGAAAAACTCATCAAATATTCAATTGTACTAGCTATAATAGTTTTGATTTTTATAGGAGATCAAATCATCGTGAACTTCCTTGGGTATGGAAAAGGATAATAAATAACTGATTACAGCAATGAATAAAAATAATAGCAGAAATAGTTGTGAATTAAAGGACTGTAGCCAGTATCAACTTTCTTTTAATTTGACAGGAAAGTGCCGCGCAATCAGCTACTATTCTTATACAAACACGTTAGTATTTATTGAAAACAAACGATAATCTATTAATTTTTTTTTATCATCAGTCTTACATGACAAAGAAGAAAAGAAAAAATATCGTTGGCAAGTCGCTGTAAGTATTCTTGTTCTATTCATTATTGGTTCTTTAATAAACATCCCTTTTAGTAGAGAAGTCAAAAGATTGAATATAGAGGCGGGCAGGACAAATGTCAATCTGAATGAATCAATTTTTAATGACCTAACTACAATTGGAATTAGTAGTCTAATATTACTTTTTGTTGTTGTACCTATTTTTGCTTTAGAACAAGAGTTAAAAATAATTAATGCCCTAAAGGAAAAGATTAAAAGTTCAGATGATCTATACAAACTCTATCTAAAAGGCAATAGGTGACAAAACCAATAATATGCAAAACCATTACGGATTATAACCATAATGGTTTTGCATTTTAATGTTTAGATTAGTGGTAGATTTTCAGGAGAATGGTGTTCGTGAACCAATTTCCATTCACCCTTTATTTTAACAAATAACAACGTAATTAGGTTATTGACTTTATAACCTACTGGTCCGTTATTAATATCCACTACAAAATCTGAGATAAAGGTTACATTAGCTACATTCTCATGATATACAACAATATTCACAGTATTAGCTTTAGCTGCAAATTGAGTAACTGTGTTATTACCAAAAAATGCACGTTCATTAGCTTCATTATCCTCACTATTGAAAGCATATCCATTACCCTCACTATCGTAGTTGAATTCAGTAAACTTTTTGCCATAGGCATGAAAAGAGATAAGTTCATCCATATTGTCAGGTCCTGTTCCAGAATTTTCCATTATACTTGCTCCAATGGCCCCAAAAGTTGCTAAGACCTCTTGCTGAGCTGTTGAACTTAGGTCTGCAGGTTCAGAAGGATAGGATCCAGTTTCGCTCCCTGTTGATGCTACAACCTCTTTAGGAGAATGATGTTCGTGCACCAATTTCCATTCACCATCTGTTTTAACAAATAATAAAGTAATTAGATTATTGACAATATTTAACTCTCCACCAATCATAAGTTCAAAATCTGAGATAAAGGTTAAATTAGCTACATTCCCATAATATACAGCAATTTTCAAAGTTCCAGGGAGAGCAGCGAATTTCTGTACTCCTCCTGGGGCTACTATGGTACCAAAAAGCGTACGTTCATTAGCTTCATTTTCCGCAGCAGTGTAGGAATGTCCCACACCATTAAAATCGTAGTTGAATTCGGTAAACGTGTATCCGTCATAATCATGAAACCCGATAAGTTGGTTCATAAATTCGGTATCAGTCCCAAGTCCTGCTCCAAGTGTAATATTTGTTGCAATGGCCCCAAAAGTTGCTAAGACCTCTGCTTCTTCTTTTGGATATGCCCGGTGAATTTCAGATGAACCGTGGGATTCAGATGCACTCTTGGATAAAGATGAGCTTTTAGAAGCCAATTCTGATCCTTCAACACTGTAATCATTAATTGAACACCCATATAAAAGAAATAGGGATGTAATCATCACTGCTAATACTTGTTTTGTTTTCATTGTTTTCATTGTTATAATTGCTTTTCTAAAATACATTTGAATAAGTCAAAATCTGATAATAATGGCCTCAAATAATTACTCAAAAAAAATCGGAGACAGTTTAATAAGTAACCTAATTAAAAATAACCAATACCTCCCTCTATAGCAAAAAGAACAACAAATGTAACAACGAGAATACCAATAAATGATAGTATCCTAACAACTAATGTAGCAACCGTGTCCTGTATCTTAACGGTCTTTAGGTTCTGCTGTTTCAAGGGTTTATGTCAATCCATCCTGCCCCTTTCTAACTCCAAATATTCATCATTAAAAACAATGACTTGTTTGTATTTTTGAGTTTCGTTGTCTAATCTCACCACTTTGACTTTCTTTTTGACTTTGACTCCATGCATAGTTGCCGCTTCTTTCAAGGATATGTTTTACTTTTTATAAAAAGTACATCCTTGTAGTATAATTGTAAAGGCTAATAAAAAAGAAATGGGCTTCAGGTGTGGGTTTTATTTTTTTATAAAACCATTTATGGTTAAACTCAGAATGTGAGTTATTTATCTAAAAAAAAACTTAGCTCAAAAATATAATTATTTAAAAATCATTAAACTATGATAAATGTTTCCTTATTAATGGCGATAATTAATTACATCTAATGTTTTTCATTTTTCAAATGAAACTTCTGTGTTTAAATTCATAAAGAATCGATGACCCTATACGAGTTTAGCATACTTGATATAAATAATAAAATGGAAGCCAATAGAAATGTGCTTTCATAGATAACTAGACTACTAAAGATATTAGGTTAAATTGTTATGCAATAGATGAATTCTTTGTTGAAGTTGTTTACGATGCAGAGCATAATGTAATAACAGAAGGCAAGAGTTTTAAAAGCGGTCGTCTTCTTGATAAGTATGCTCCAAAATTATAAGTATATTTTGTAAATGTAAAAATTCTTACTACTCCTAATTCTGGTTTCGTTTACATCATTTAACCAAACTTTTACAGGTAAAGTAATTTCAATCTCATTGAAAGAAATGAAAAAATTGAATGAAACCAAGGATAATTAAAAAACACTACAAATCTTTATGTGAACCATCACAAAATGGTGGTTTAGACGTTTGTTTACAATTGCATAAATAGGCTGTTTTTGTTTCTTCTGCTACAAAAACTTTCGGCGAAAAAGTAGAACCTTTATGAGATCCATCGCAAAACGGTTGATTAGTTGATTCTCCACAGGAACACCATGCATAAGTTTTTCCAGCCTCTAATTCAACAGGTAGTGGTGTTTTTCCGGCAATAGTTGGTTTTTCCATATTATTTATTATTGATTCAAAGATAATTATAATTATTAGTTAATTGTATAATCATTTACAAGTCCTACTTAAAAAGGTATTAAATTAATATTTATTTCATGGATAACGATAAGCATGATAATTATATGTTTCTACTTTTTATAATTGTAGTAATACTGGCTGGGATAACATTGAACTAAATTCTTTTTATGACCTGATACAACTTCAATAAGCTTTCATTAGAGGACATGCAAAAAATAGTCTGGGAGCGTGGTGTGTTTTTAGACAATAACACTACTAAAGATATTCGGCTTAATTGTTATGCAGTACATAATTTCTTTGTTGAGGTTGTTTACGATGCAGAGCATAATGTAGTAACAGAAGTTAGAAGTTTTAAATCTGGACATAGTCTTGATAAGTATTCAAATCTTAATATTTTTAGACACAAAAGATTAAAAAACGCATTAATAAGGGTTTAATTTAGCGTTGATATATCTTGTTTATTATTACTAAAAATCGTAAATTAAATCGGCTTAAATATGGCTTCTTTGATGGTTAGTTTTGATTAGTTGATAATTATTAGTTAATTCAATAAAATCCCTCATATTAAGAAGCCAGTTTAAGCTATTTAGTTATGACCATTCTTCATCAAATAGTTCAATCTGTTTATTAGTCATAGTAAAATCATTCACAACAGTTTTTTCATGCTCACTTGCATCAGACGGTAGTTCAGTAAAACCTAATTGTGCAAATATTAAATCTGTATATTTTTTAAGTTCTTTTTCTTCAAATTTCTTTATTGTATCAGATAATGGAATTACTATATTAAAACCAACTTGTACTGCAAACTGATAATCTTTAGTTATGCAATAGATAAATTCTTTGTTGAGTTCGTTTACGATACAGAGCATAATGTAGTAACAGAAGTTAGAAGTTTCAAATCTGGAAAGCGTTTAGATAAGTATTAAATATTGGTATAAAAAAAGACTACACTTTCATTTAGTCTTTTAACATAGTTGTCAAAAATTTGAAATTTCCTTCATGTATTTTTGTGTCTCTCCTTCATCTTCAAAATCTCCATCACCATTTTGGTCTTCTTGCAAAATTAAAACATCTCCTTTAATTTTAAACAGGTTAGAACCTTCTTTTGGATATTTTTCGAATAAGTCATCTCCTGGGAGGTGCCATTTAATCACACCATAAAACTCCATTTTCCCCGGTTCTTTTTGCATTGAACCAGCCTTTTTTGTTTTGGTAAAAAATTTATCGCCTTTAACATGTAAATCACTTACTAAAACTGCAACTGTAATGTAATCACTATCCTCCTGTCTTTTGAATAACCAATGGAACTCGCTTTCACAAGTTTTTTGTGTTAATTTTGAAAACTTCCATCTGAAAATTTGACTAGGAATTTGACCTTCTCCAAGTTCTTCAATGACCCAACTACCTATCAGGTTTTCAGGTATTTCATCGTAAACTGCCTCTTCATTTTGCGAAAACAGCAATGGGGTAATGAAAAAACAAATTAATAATACCATTAAATTATTCATAATATATTGTTTTTAATTACTACATAAAGTTACAAAACAAATTGTAAGTTACTGCATTTCAGGGAGGTAAAATTAATATTTTCACATCATTAATAATTACTTTTTTGATTAATCATTTTTATATCAATTCAATTAATTAATCTTTTTTAATTTGGTTTACTGCTAAAAAACAAGGGTGTTACTTTTTTAAGATTTGATTTTTCATTATATTTAATATTCTACTTACTACAAGATATTTATACTGCTACACTCTTTTTTGTGGCTATGTATTGTGAACAATAATTTATTACTTCTCTATGTATTCTATAGGTGTAAACCCTATTTAATTAAAATTTAAATAATGAAAACTTTAAAGTTTTTTCTTCTAATCTTTATAATATCTTCTTTTTTTTCTTGCTCAAAGAGTGATGACGATAATTCTTGTAGTGGTGATTTCTTGGAATGCTATGATGGTACCATATGGACGTATGAGAATAGCCAAAATACTATTTATAGATTTAGTAATAATTTGAATAGCCCTATTGAAAAATGGGATACTTGTTTGCCTAATTTTGAAGGGTATACTTACTATGACGGTACAAATTTTGAATTAATTGAAAACAGTAAAAGGAAATTAATTGTTACGGAACAGATATTTGGTGATACTGAAAATACTTGGACGTTCGAAACTGATGGAAATCAATTAACTCTACAAATGAGTCCTGCTGTTTGGGGTGGAATTGGACATTTAATAGAGACATCAATAGATGTATACAATTTGCAAGGTTGTAATTAAAAAGAAGTAATCTAAACTCTATTAGTCATGAAAAAATTAATTTACATAATAGGAATATTTCTTATTCCTATTATTGCTTTTGGACAAGAGAATAATATTATTAATACTAATGATTTATATTCAGTTGATGAAATTGCCTATTTCAAGAAAGATAGCACTTTGGTTACTGGCAAGGTCAATAGGTGGTATGAGAATGGGCAGTTAATGAAGGAAGGAACATGTAAGGATGGTAAGCAGGATGGTGTTTGGAAAGAATGGCATGAGAATGGGCAGATAGAAAGTGAAGGAACATTTAAGGATGGTGAAGAGGATGGTCTTTTTAGTATGTGGCATGAGAATGGGCAGTTAAAAGGAACAGGTAATTACAAGAATGGTAAAAAAGATGGTATTTGGGAAGAATTTAATGAAAAAGATGAATTAAAAGCGAAGATTACCTATAGGTTTGGTATTAAAGTAAAAACAGAAAACTACGATTAGTTTTTTAGATAACTACATAACTAAAGATGTTCGTCTTAATTGTTATGCAGTAGATAAATTCTTTGTTGAGGTTGTTTATAATGCAGAGCATAACGTAATAACAGAAGTTAGAAGTTTCAAATCTGGAAAGAGTTTAGATAAATACTCGAATCTTAAAATTTAGGTGTAATTTTTATATTTGTCCAGTATGAAAAGGAAAAAGCACTTCAACTATATTGATAACGAGATTCACACAACTAAAGACAATCTAAAGTTTGGTATAATAGTTATTGCCATTCTTGGAGCGGGTTATCTCATTTATAAATATGTGATTCCTTACTTTTTACTAAACGGTTTTGCTGAATACCGAATGAATACTACATGGTAATCTGAATTTACATCAAATCTGGAAAGAGTTTAGATAAATATTCGAATCTTGAAATATAAGTTTACTTAATCTATTATATTCTTACTAATAGATATTTTATTGATTTTCGTTTGTGATTAATGCAAAAAAGAGTTTTTAGTATTTGTATTATTTTCAATACTTATGCGATGGTTTAGAGTTAAATTTATTTGAAATTTAAAATCAATGAGTCATGAAAACAATAAAAACACATTTAAAAGCAGTAGCCTACGTACTAACGCTATTAATTCTATTTGAAGGTTGCACAGTTTATAAATCAACTCCTGTTACACTTAAAGATGCTTATAAAGCTAATACTAAAGTAGAGGTTAAGACCAATGACAACCAAACACAAAAATATGATAGAATTGAATTTGAAGATGGTAAATATTATGGAGTTAAAAAGCCTTATTATAGGTCAAATTATCCTGAACATAAAAAATTAGAATTAATTAAAACACCCATTGATCCTAATAATATGGAACATATAAAAATTAAGGACGAAACAGCATCAAAAATTATTACTTTTGGTCCACCAATCATTCTTTTTGTTGTGGGTTCAGTGGCTTTAGTTAAGGCAATAGAAGATATTTGTTGGATATGCCAAGACTGATAAATTAGTCATGAAAAAATTAAAGACATTTATTATTGATTTATTCTTTGTTGAGGTTGTTTACGATACAGAACATAACGTAGTAACAGAAATTAGAAGTTTTAAATCTGGACATAGTTTAGATAAATATTCAAATCTTAAAATATAAAGTTTACTTCATCTATTATATTCTTACTATTAGATATTTTATTGATTTTCGTTTGTGATTATTGCAAAAAATAGTTTTTAGTATTTGCATTATTTTCAATGCTTACATGATAGATTAGAGTTAAATTTAATTATAACTTTTAAATCAATGAGTCATGAAAAAATTAATTTACATTTTAGTACTATCTCTTTTTGTCTTTAATTGTAGTAAAGATGATGATGAAAATACAAATACTACTTTTTTAGAAAAGTACGAAAATACGGTATGGTATTCATCTGAAAATGATGCACCTTCATATATTAGGTTCATTAACAATGAAAATAATCCTTTAGAATATTGGATTGATTTAGATGATTGTTATAATTATTATTTAGACACATTTTATGAGGGTGATACAATTTCTAAAAATTCTAATGACACTTTAGAATTTACATATCTTGAAAGTGATGGGGGTGTTGAATATAAAGACATAATAACACTTACAGTATCTGGCAACTCTATTGAAGTAAAATTTAAATACTATGAAAATAATGAGTTATATGAATCTGGCACTCAAAATTTCACAAAATCTTCAATAGATGTAGATAGTTTTAATTTATGCGATTAATAATATAGGTCATGAAAAAACGCACTAATAATTACATAATATATTTTTTCTTGTTCATGTCGTTTACTTTAATAAACTCTTGTGATGATATTATTGATTGTATTATTCAAAAAAATCCTGTATTAAATGACAAGGATTTAAAAGCTGGAATATTAAATGAGTTTTATTCAGATTATATTTCAGCAGAAATAGAGAACGAACCTAATGATGACTCTTATACTTATTATTTTTTTGTTTCAGGTAATTTACCTGATGGTTTAGAATCGTATGTAGATAATAGAAAAGTAGTTTTTGAAGGTGTTCCGTTAGAAACAGGAAGCTTTGAGTTTAAAATAGAATTAAATGTGGGAGGTAGTGGAAGAGAGGGTTCAGAAACAAATGGTTTATGTGCTGACTCTACATCAAAAAAGTTTACTATAATAATTAATTAAGTGATTATCATAATCATATTTAAATTATTTTTTATGGATAAAAATAAACTCAAATTTCTGCAATGCTCTTAAATTAATATGTCCTTAATAAATAAATTCTTTGTCGAAGTTGTTTACGATGCAGAGCATAATGTAGTAACAGAAGTTAGAAGTTTTAAATCTGGACATAGTTTAGATAAATACTCGAATCTTAAAATTTAGGTATATTTTTTTCTATTTATCTCAATGAAGAAATTCTTGCAGAATTAAAAAATAATTTTTAGTTTAGACTTCTTTTGGATGTGTTATATTGCTTTGGAGAAAGTTACAACTCATATCTTTAAGAGTTTATTAGCCACAATAAATTATTGGGAAGTTATTTATTAGTGGAAGTTAATTTATTAATTAAAGGTGGTGTAATAGCCACCTTTTGCTATTTGATGTAGTTTCAAATCTGGACATAGTTTAGACAAATATTCAAATCTTAAAATTAAAGAAGTGTTAGAGTAACAAAATGGTAACAAAAAAGGACACTACATTAGCATCCTTAATTTGTTCAAATTCTTTAATACAGGCAATGTAATAAAGATACTCAAAGATAACCATTTGCTAGTTGAAATCAAATTCCGAGAATGGTGATGTAAAAAATGTAAAAAATGTACGTCCAGAAAAATCATTTTTTTATAATAAAATATGATTCAAATTTATTGACAATACATAAATCGTACAAAAATAAAAAATAAAAAACCCTAAATAACTATAATATAATTACTTAGGGTAAAGTTAAAGTGGAGTCGGAGGGAATCGAACCCTCGTCCAAACAAGTTACTAAAGGGCTTTCTACATGCTTATTTTTTTCATGATTTTCGATAATACGCTGATTAAAAACACTCTACGTATTACTTAGCTTCTTTAGATTCAAAAATATTTCAAAGCAAAACATTTTCTAGGTTTACTTTTACGATGCCTCTTATTAGAACGCCATAAACCAAGGCTTTCAAGAGACATTTAACTTTCCTACCTAGTAGGACAAGGCTTGAATCTTACTATAATTCAGATTATTAAGCAGCTAAAGCGTAGTTATTCTCGCCGTTTAAAATTTGATTTAGCCTTTAACGCGTTGTCAAAATCATTACGCGACATGCTTACAATTCAATAAATCTCGCTGTCAAAACCAGTCGACCCCATTTTTTTTAAAGAACTTTACTATTTAAATGTAAAGGATTGCAAAGTTACCAAAAAAACTTGTGCAACCATTTATTTCATCTTATTTTCGTACAAATTTTATACCAAATTATAGATGAAGTTTGCTTTAATTAAAGAAAGAAAAAATCCACCAGATAAAAGAGTAGTTTTGTCACCAGAAGCTTGTAAACGTACACTATCACTTTACTCAGAAGCTGAGATTATAGTTGAAAAATCTGACGTTCGTGTATTTACAGATAAGGAGTATAAAGACGCTGGATTAATTGTAACTGACGATGTGTCTGATGCAGATGTTTTACTTGGTGTAAAAGAAGTGCCTATAGATGCTTTAATTCCGAATAAAAAATACTTTTTCTTCAGCCATACTATTAAAAAACAACCATACAATCGCAAATTACTTAAAACAATTTTAGAAAAAAATATTGAGTTGTACGACCATGAAACTATAGTCAACCAAAAAGGATTCAGACTCATCGGGTTTGGATATTATGCTGGAGTTGTGGGAGCCTATAACGGTTTAAGAACTTATGGTTTAAAATATAATGCCTTTAACTTACCTAAAGCAAGCAGTCTAAAAAACAGACACGAATTGGAATTGGAACTTGATAAAATCAAACTTCCAAAAATGAAAATTGTTTTAACAGGAAAAGGTAGAGTTGGTTCTGGAGCAAAAGAAATATTAGACCATTTAAAAATTAAAGAAGTTTCTGTTG
>Ga0102812_10001187_pt1 | contig 18125 bp, 12 predicted proteins | sample ColrivemetaGS713_FD_79334 | JGI IMG/M metagenome (GOLD analysis project Ga0102812, IMG submission 79334) | Estuarine microbial communities from the Columbia River estuary - Flood tide ETM metaG S.713 | ecosystem: Environmental > Aquatic > Marine > Intertidal zone > Estuary | place: USA... | reverse complement strand
CACCGAGGCCCAGATCACGCTTGCGCGCCCGATGCGCGACGCCGCCACAATGGCCGCGCTGTTTGAACGCGCGGTTGAGGCGCTGGATGCCGGGTTCGGCTTTGACGGCTTGCGCCTGAGCGCGCCCTTGACCGAACACCTGCCACCCGCGCAATTGACCGGCACCAAGACCACCGGAACCGATGCGCTGGCCAATCTGATGACCCGGCTGGGCAACCGTTTGGGCTTGGATGCGCTGACCCGGTTTCTGCCTGCTGACAGCCATATCCCCGAGCGCGGGTTTCAGGTGGCCTCGGCGGCGTTCACCCAAGCGCCGGGCCCTGAGGCTTGGGCGCATGGCCCAGACCGCCCGCTGATCTTGTTCCCGCCAGAACCCTTGCTGGGCCCACGCGGCCCAACGCCCCCGCAACGCCTGCGCTGGCGGCGACGGGCTTTGAGTGTCGTGCGAGCCACCGGGCCAGAGCGCCTGACCCCGGAATGGTGGCTGGATGACCCGCTCTGGCGCAGCGGCGTGCGTGATTACTGGCGGCTGGATTGCTCTGAGGGGCCACGTCTGTGGGTGTTTTACACGCCGCAAGACCCCGGCTGGGCCGTGCAGGGGGAATTCGCATGAGTAACAACCCCCTCAAGGACGCCCCCGGACATGGCTATGCCGAGTTATGCGTGACCTCGAATTTCACCTTTCTGACCGGGGCCTCGCACCCTGAGGAACTGGTGGCGCGGGCGGCGGAACTGGGAATGTCGGCGGTGGCCATCACCGACCGCAATTCCTTGGCCGGGGTGGTGCGCGCACATTCCGCGCTGCGGGAAATCAAGCGGGCGTTGGATGAGGGGATCACCGGCGAGGACGGCACGGTCAGCATTCGCGGGCAAAGCGTTTATGATCCCTCGGCCCGCAAATCGAAGGGCGGCGCTGGGCTGAAGGCCCCGCCGCGCCTGCCGCAGTTGATTATCGGCACGCGTCTGGTTCTGATCGATAGCGCGATTGAGTGGCTGGCCCTGCCCACCGACCGCGCGGCCTATGCCCGGCTGTCGCGGCTTTTGAGCCTTGGCAAGCGGCGGGTAGCGAAGGGGCAGTGTCAGTTGACCCTGAGCGATCTGCAAGGCGGCGATCACGGGGGGGCTGAGGGCATGATCTTGATCGCGCTGCCCCCTGATCCGTTGCACCACCCTGCGCCCGACGCCCTGCTGCGCGATATGGCCCGGCGGTTCCCGGGCAATGTCTTCGTGGGCGCTGCCCCGCGGTATGACGGGCGCGACACAGCGCGGTTGCGGCAAGTGGCGGGCATCGCCCAGCGCAGCGCTGTGCCGATGGTGGCCGTGGGGGATGTGATGATGCATCACGGTCGCCGCCGCCGCTTGGCCGATGTGCTGACCTGTATCCGCGAAGGCCTGACGATTGACGAGATCGGCCGCCGCGCTCTACCCAATTCCGAGCGCCGCCTGAAATCCCCCCGCGATATGGCGCGGCTGTTTCGCGACCACCCCGCCGCGATCCGTCGCACGCTGGATATCGCCGGGCGCTGCGCGTTTTCGCTGGATGAGCTGAGCTATGAATACCCCGATGAGATCACCGATGGCGAGGCCCCGCAAAAGCGGCTGGAACGCCTGACCGCCGAGGGTTTGCGCAAGCGGTTTCCGCGGGGCGTGCCCGCCGATACGCTGGGCAAGGTGGAAAAGGAATTGCGCATCATCAAGGCGCTGAAATTCGCGGCCTATTTCCTGACCGTCAACGACATCGTCGCCTTTGCCCGCAGCCGAGAGATCCTGTGCCAAGGGCGCGGCTCGGCGGCGAATTCGGTGATCTGTTATGCGCTGGGCATCACCGAGGTTGCGCCCGATGTGATCAGCATGGTGTTCGAGCGTTTCATGTCCGAAGCACGCGGCGAACCCCCTGATATTGATGTGGATTTCGAGCATGAGCGCCGCGAAGAGGTAATCCAGCATATCTATGAAACCTATGGTCGCCACCGCGCAGGCCTAACCGCCACGGTGATCCATTTCCGCACCCGCGCCGCGATCCGGGAGGTGGGCAAGGTGATGGGCCTCAGTGAGGATCTGCTGGCCTCGCTGACCGGTAGTTCCTGGGGGTGGTCCTCGCGTCCGCCGGGGCCAGAGGCGCTGGCTGAACTGGGCCTGAACCCCGATGACCGCCGCCTTGCGCAAACCCTGCAACTGATCAGCGAAATCATCGGCTTTCCGCGCCACCTGAGCCAGCATGTCGGCGGGTTCGTGATCACCAAGGGGCGGCTGGATGAGCTGTGCCCCATCGAGAACGCCGCGATGGAGGAACGCACGGTTATCGAGTGGAACAAGGACGATATCAACGCGCTGGGCATCCTGAAGGTCGATGTCCTCAGCCTTGGCATGTTGACCTGCATCCGCAAATGTTTCGACCTGATCGGGCAGCATGGAGGGCCGGGATTCAGCCTCGAAAACCTGCCGCGCGAGGATGTGAAAACCTACGATATGCTGTGCAAAGCCGATGCGATTGGCGTGTTTCAGGTGGAAAGCCGGGCGCAGATGAACTTTCTGCCGCGCATGAAGCCGCGTGAGTTTTATGATCTGGTGATCGAGGTGGCGATCATCCGACCGGGACCGATTCAGGGCGGCATGGTGCACCCTTATATCAATCGGCGGCAGGGCAAAGAGCCGGTGAACCTGCCCTCGACGGACCTGCGCCCGGTGCTGGAGCGCACGCTGGGGGTGCCTCTGTTTCAAGAGCAGGCGATGCAGATTGCCGTGGTCGCAGCGGGGTTCTCGCCCGAGGAAGCCGACCGGTTGCGGCGCAGTTTGGCGACATTCAAACGCATGGGCACGATTGCTACATTCCGCGATCGGTTCATCTCTGGGATGCTGGAGCGCGGCTATGACCTGCCCTTCGCCGAGCAGTGTTTCGCGCAGATCGAGGGGTTCGGGGAATATGGATTTCCGGAAAGCCACGCTGCCAGTTTCGCGCTGCTGGTCTATGCCTCGGCCTATCTGAAACGCCACCACCCGGCGGCCTTTGCCTGTGCGTTGCTCAACAGCCAGCCGATGGGGTTTTACGCCCCCGCCCAGATCGTGCGCGATCTGCGCGAACACGGGGCCGAGGTGCGGCCCGTGTGCGTGAACCAATCCGAGTGGGACAACACGTTGCAAATGCGCGCCGACGGGAAGCTGGCGCTGCGGCTGGGGTTCCGCCAGATCAAAGGGCTGCGCGAGGCCGACGCGGAATGGATCGTTGCGGCGCGTGGCAATGGCTACCCCGACCCCGAAAGCCTGTGGCGCCGGGCCGGGGTGCCCCCTGCGGCGCTGGAACGGCTGGCCGAGGCGGATGCGTTCTCAGGCATGCAGTTGAACCGCCGCGATGCATTGTGGGCGGTGCGGGCGATCCGTGCGCCCAAGCCCTTGCCGTTGTTTGGTCAGGATGGCGAGGGGCTGCATGAGGACACGCCCGACCTGCCGCAGATGACGCTGGGCGAGCAGGTGATCGACGATTATCTGGCCCTGCGCCTCAGCCTACGCGCGCATCCGATGGAAATCTTGCGCCCGCATTTGCCCGGCCTGACAGCGCATGCCGATCTGGCTCAGGCCCCGCTTAAGGTCAGCGTCTGCGGCTTGGTCATCACCCGGCAACGGCCCGGCACGGCCTCAGGGGTGATCTTTATCACGCTGGAGGATGAGACGGATGTCTGCAACGTGGTCGTTTGGCCCAAGGTGTATGAACGCTTCCGCCGGGTGGTAATCGGCGGGCGGCTGTTGCGCATCACTGGGCGGTTGCAGCGCGAGGAAGGGATCATCCATCTGATCGCCGAAAGCGTTGAGGATCTGTCCCCGACGCTGGGCATTCTGGGCGATCTGGCAGTTGAGGCCATCGACCCCACCGAAGGCCGCGGCGACGAAGCCCGCCGCCCGGTCGCAATGCGCGAACTCCCCGCCAACCACCCGCTGCGCGCCAAAACCCTGCGCGGCATGCGCCACCCCCGCGACCAAGCCAAAATCTTATTTCCCAGCCGGGATTTTCATTAGGCAGGACCAGAGATCTGGGGAAGCGGGGTGTTCGATGCGCTCTACAGCAAAGTCGGCTTTGCGGACAAAGTTACCGTTTGTAAACTCGAGCACCTATTGCAGCTACGCCGAACAAACTAGCTGCCAAAAATACAGCAGTGGTTATCGAGAGTGAACCTACACAGCCTCCCAAGCGACCGAGATAAAAATCATCGTTTATCTCATACATCGCAATCCAATTCGCGAGTAGAACTAGCGAGCCAAGCGCCATGAGAAACCCGGTTAGAATGCTTCTTTTCCATAGGAATAGGGCTAAGATTACAATCCAAATGTAGCCCAGTGGCGTGTTCACCAAAATGAGAAATTCAACGAAGGAGGATGCGACACCGTCTTCCGGAGACCAGTTTGGACGCGCTCGATTGCAGTCTTCAAGATAGTCTAGGTCGATTTTCATTAGTTTTGTCCCAGCTTGGGAGTTCGAACTTAGCAGCACTTTTTCAGGTTACTATGCCTCATCCGAGACATTCGCCGCTAGCCCTGCCCTAAGCGCGCAAGAGCCCCGATAGGCCAGCAACCCAAACGCTTCGGTTCCATCCGCGCCACCCGCACGACCACCCCAAAATCCTGTTCACCAGCCCAGAATTCCCGTAAAGGGCGGGCATCGCCTTGCTTCAAAGGAATTCACTATGCTACCGCCTCGCGCCCAAAACGATAACACATCCCCCCTGCCTGAGGGGCTGGATCGCCTGTCTCGCCACATCAGCGCCAATGATTTCCCCGGTGCGATCAGGCTCTGCCGCGACTTGATCCGCGAGACCCCGAACAACCCATTGCTGCACAATATTATGGGCGTCGCGCAGGCTCAGTTGGGTCAGACAACCGTCGCCATCAAAGCCCTGCGCCGGGCCGTCGAGATCGAGCCGTACTATGCCGAAGCGATCGGAAATCTGATTGCTCTGCTGATCAAGGACAATCAGCACACTGAGACGAAACCCTATGTCCTGAATGCCTTGGAACTGGAGCCGCATAACCTTGGGTTGCGTCAAATTCTTGCCGAGGTGCTGTTTGCCGAGGACAATCCACAGGGTGCGCGGGAACAGGCCAATATGATCTTGCTTCAGCAGCCCGGCGACGCCAACGCCAAGCGAATCAAAGACCTTGCAAACAAGGCGCTTGAGCAACGCGGCTGAGCTGGCGAACAACCGGAGACACTGAAAAGGGCCGCAGGTTTCTCTGCGGCCCTTTTGGTTGATCAGGTCCAGCCCTTAGCGTGTTGCGCTCCAAGGGAAGCTGAAGGGGCCGTTCAATACGCTATATTGCCCACGGATCTGATTGTTATCGACAAAGCCACGGAATTCTTGCGTGGCCGCTGGCACGGGCCGGGTAAAGCGCAGTGCACCATTCGACGGATCGAACCGAATATCGGCCAAGGCCTCGGCTATGCCTGTGGCATCGAAGGTGATCGTCCCGGTCCAGTCTGCACCCGTCCACGTCAACGCCAGTTGCGCAGCCCAGCCATTCGCATCCATGCGCCATGCACCCGCTGCCGATGGCTGCGTGGCTTGCGGTGATGCGAATTGATAGCTGCCGGTCCAAGCCCCATTGTTCGACGATTGCACGCCGTTTCTGAGCGACCCGTGATACGAGGATTGCCCCGGCAAGACGGTCACGCTGACGATCCCGGTTTGGCCAGGATGCACCTGACCGGCATGAACCGCAGCACGACTGAGCGAGGAATCATCGGTGTAGATATCGGTTCCCCAGATCGAGCCGCTGGTCGCGCCCGTCACCTCGAAGTGCAGTGTATCGCCGACCTGACTGCGATACCGCGTCAAATTGCCGGGGTCAGGCAGGACCACCGGCTGTGGTGGCAGCGGGGGCGCGGTGCCGATGGTCTGCAACAACAGCGACCCGCGACAAGTCGCCGACCCATATGTGCCGACCCAAATGTCATAGCGACCGGGCTGCGCCGCGTTCATCCGCAGGTTTGAGTTCAGATCGCCGGGTGCGGCATCGTCGTTAAAATGCCAATCACCGCTCGGATCATATACCAGCAGCACCGAATCACAGGTGGCGTCGATCTGGAAATCCAAATCAAACGCCTGCGAATTGGCCGTCAAGTTCAGCGTGTAGCTGGGGCTTAACGGAATATGGCCGGCGCCCGGAACCGCCTGACAGGTGCTCAGATCCACGGGACCACCAGCGATCGTATCGAACCGCACTTGCGACTGTAGATCACGCGCCGCGTAGGTCAGCATTTGCCCGTTGGGGCTAAGGCTTGGGCAGGTTTCAACAGGCGGCGGTGGTGGCGGAGGCGTGGAGGCGCCAGTGAACGTCTCGGCAATCAGCGTTGCTTGGCAGGACTGCGTGCCAAATGTGCCAACCCAGATGTCAAACAGACCGGGACGCGCGTTGCTGATCCGCAACCGCGAATTCGTCCCGCCGTTGGTGTCATCATCATTGTACTGCCATTGCCCCCGCGAGTCTTGGACCAACAGCACCGGATCACAGGTGCCTTCGACACGGAATTCCAGATCATAGTTGCGCGGGTTCCCGGTGAAATTCAGCGTGAAGTCAGGGCGCTGAGCGATGTGACCATGACCCGGAACGGATGGGCAATTGTTCAGATTTGCGCCCCCGCCCGCCGTGACGTTGAAACGCTCTGGCAGCCACAATCCCTGGCCGTCGAAGGTCAACATCTGACCGTTTTGGCTGGGATCGGGGCAAACCACGGGCGGCGGTGGAGGGGGAGGCGGAGGTGGTGCGTTCAGCTCGATGGTCTCAATGACCAAAGAGGTGGCGCAGTTCGTCGTCCCAAAGGTGCCGACCCAGATGTCATATTGCCCCAATAGCGGCGTATTAAACCGCACGCGCGAGGACAGGCCATTGCTGTCATCATTATACTCGTACTGACCGTTCGGCCCGCTCACCAACAACACGGTATCGCAGGCACCCGTGGTGCGGAATTCCAACGCCCGATTGATCTGATTGCTTAGGAAATCCAGTGTGAAATCAGGGCGCTGCGAGACATGCCCATGCCCGGGAACGGTTTGACACGCACCCAGATTAGCAGGGCCGCCAGCGGTCACACTGAAGGTCTCTGGTGTGCGCAAATTCCATGCGTTGAACGCCAGCATCTGGCCGTTTTGGCTTGGGTTCGGGCAGGTCAGGAATTGCGGTGGTGGCGTGGGGGTTGGTGGAACCGGGATTGGCAACTGCGGAAGTTGCGGAAGTTGGGGCAAGCCCGGTATCTGCGGCAATTGTGGAAGCCCCGGAATTAACCCACCGCCTGTAGTCTCGAAGGAGATACTCGCGGCGCAGGTCGTCGATCCATAGGTGCCGACCCAAACATCATAGGTGCCATTCGCTGCATGCGACAACTGAATGCGCGAATTCAAACCGTTGCCGCCGTCATCGTCGAAATGCCACTGGCCATTGGCGTCATTGATCAACAACACAGAGTCGCAGGTCGCATCGACCCGGAACACCAAATCGCGCCCGCTGGCATTCCCGCTGAAACTCAGGTCGAAATCAGGCCGGTTTGCCACCCAACCGTTGCCCGGTTGCGGGCAGGTCGAAAGATCGCTCGAACCACCCGCAACAACGCTATGCGTGCGCGCGGTTTGCAACGCGTTCGACGAATAACTCAACTGTTGCCCAATCAACGCGGCATTCGGACAGGCCGCGGCAACAGATGCCAAACCGCTGAATGACAGGGCCAATACCCCAAACAGGGCTTGGCGCATGGTCCGAGACTTCGGTGCAGAAATTCGTGACGTGATCATGGTGATCTCCCCCCTCGCCTTGGCATCGCAACCAGTGGATCGCGACCCGCAATGACGCAAGTGTGCCGCTTGATGCTGCGTCAGGGGTTCGCACGAATCAAGGTTTTTGCCCCAACTGCGCGGATTTGTGACAGGCAGTAGCGTGGCAGTGGGCGGGATTTCGCGTGTCGATCCGTCACTCAGAGCGCAGTAAAACCATCAACGCGACAATGATCAACACGATCCCCGGAACCACGCTTAGGCCCGGCAATCCATGGCTGAGTGCTGCCTCCCATAGGATGATCCACACGGGCGTCGCATAGGTATAGGCCATGACTTTGGACGAAGGCAGACGCTGCGCTGCGTATTGCAGGGCCGAGGCCGCGAAGGCCGTGGCGAAGATCGCCAGATACGCCAAGCCGATCCAGACAATCGGCGGCAGTGCGGCCCAATCCGTTTCCAAAATATCGCGCCAGCCATAGACACCAACGATCACGAACCCGGCCAGCGTGGTCATCGACGCCGTGACCATTGCGCTCTCACCTCGGTTCAGTTTCTTGAGCATCGGAGCGTAAAGCGCGTGCAAAATGCAGCCCAGAAAATAGATCCCCTCGCCAAAGCCGATCTCGAACCGCAGCAGTGCCTGCACATCGCCCCGAAAGATCACCCAAACCGCGCCCAGCGCCCCGAGCATCAGCGCGCCCGCGATTGTCGATGTCAGGCGCTGTCCCAGCAATGGCCACGCGAAACCTGCGGCAATTAACGGGGTTAGGGTAAATACCGCGCCGGCTGCCACGGGTTGCGCGGTTTTCAGCCCCTCAAACATCAGGACGAAATACCCGCCATATAGGACCGCGAAGACGACATAACGCCATGGTGCCGCGAAGTCGGCGCGCGCGTAACCACTGCGTCCAGCACGTCCTTGGCGCGGGATCACCAGCACCAAAACCGCCAAGATAATCGACGCCAGCAGCATCCGAACACTGGTCAGAGCCGTTGGCGCGATGTCATTGGCAACCAATGACCCCAGACTGAAAGACCCTGAAACCGCCGCTGAGAACCCCAACATCGCCGCATGTCCACGCATTGCCTCTTGCCGAGAAGGGCCTGCGGCAATGGCGGCTGTCATGGAGCAAAGGAGTCCTTGATCGCGGCCAGTGCCGCCTGCACCTTTGGCGTGCGGTGCAAATCAACATGCGTCACCAGCCATACCGAAAACTCCCATTCCGGGCGGGTCGGCATGATCTCTATCAGTTTTCCCTCTGGGTCTTGCCCATAATGAAACCCGGCGCCGATCCCGTCCGCAATCGCACAATACCGAACCTCGGCCTCGTTCGAACGCAGGGCAATCGTAGGGGCGGGATTGAGTTGCGTTAGCCAACGGGTATAGGGCGCGCGGCTATCTTCCATATCCTCGGTCACGAACCGATGGTTGGACAAATCGGCGTCATCCTTGGGAATGCCGTAGCGATCAATATAGCTTTGGCTGGCGCAAATCGAAACGCCGCCTTGCAACAGTGCCTGCACGACGTTGTCTGGCTCAGAGGGGCGTGATCCGGCGCGGATCGCCAGATGCGCCTCACCATATTCTAGCCGCAACACCCGGGTCTCGGTCTGCACGCGGATCGTCAATTCCGGGTAACGCGCTGCCAAAACCTGCAAAGCCGGGCGCAACAGCCCGACGAGCCCCGGTAGCGTTGTGATCACCAGATCGCCCGTGATCCCCGAACCGGCACCTGTCAACCTCGTCGCCAACTGCGCAAATTGTTCTTCGGTCACACCGCCGACCTGAGCCAAAGCGCTGCCCGCCTCGGTCGGTGTATAGCCCCGCGCGTGGCGCTGAAACAGCTTCACGCCTAGCCGGGTTTCCAAGGCATCAACATGCCGGATTACGGTCGCATGATGGACCCCTAATGCCTCGGCCGCGCCGCTGACGGTTCCGGCTTGCGCAACGTGCCACGCAGTACGTATTTCGTCCCAAGATTCAATTGGCATGAGTGTGCACCTCCTCACAGAGCCTGCGCAGTTTTATGGATTGTGTTTGTGTCTGCAAGAACCATCTCTCCGTTATCTATATTAGGAACAGGAGCTTCCAATGACCAAACTTCTCCGCCTCGACGCCTCGTTTCGGGGTGACGCCTCGGTTTCGCGCAAACTGACCGAACGATTGGTCGCACAACTTTCGACAGCAAAGACCGAGGTCACAACCCGTGATCTGTCGAAAGGCATCACGCCAATCGACGGCGCTTGGCTGTCGGCAGTCTATTCGCCCGCCGAGACGCGCACCGATGCTCAAAATGAGATCGTGGCCCAAGCCGACATCCTTCTCAACGAGTTGCGCGACGCAGATACGCTGGTCATCGGGCTACCGATTTACAATTTCGGCGTCCCGGCTGCGCTCAAGACGTGGTTCGACCAATTGGCCCGCAAAGGCGAGACCTTCTCGTATTCCGAAAACGGCCCCAAAGGCCATTTGACAGGCAAGAAAGCCTATGTGGCGCTGTCCTCGGATGGCACTGAACTGGGCGGGCCTGTCGACTTCGCAACGGCTTGGGTCCGGCATATGCTGGGCTTCTTCGGCATCACCGACGTGACCTTTGTCGCCGCCGACAAAATCATGATGGGTGCAGACGAGGCCATGGCCCGTGCCGAATCCGCGATTGATCAAATCGCAGCATAAACCCGTGCACGTCTGACGGACCGGGTCGCATCCTTGACGATGCGGCCCGCTTGCTTGCATACCGCTGGCCATCGCAAACGCACGAGGCCCATACATGCACCCCACAAACAAAGCCCTTCTCGTCATTGATGTGCAAAATGACTTCTGCCCCGGCGGCGCGCTGGCGGTCACGGATGGCGACGCGATTGTGCCGCTGATCAACGCGCTGATGGATGAATTCGCGGTCACTCTGCTAACCCAAGACTGGCACCCCACCGAACACCTGTCCTTCGCGGCAAACCACCCGGGTGCAGACCCCTTTTCGATGACCGAGATGCCCTATGGCCCCCAAGTGCTTTGGCCAACCCATTGCGTGCAAGGCAGCACCGGCGCGCAATTTCATGCGGACCTGCAAACCGACGCCGCCGATCTGATCATCCGCAAAGGGTTCCGCCCGCAGATAGACAGCTACTCGGCGTTCTTTGAAAACGACAAAACAACGCCAACCGGGCTGGACGGATATCTAAAAAGCCGTGGCATCACCGACCTGACCATGGCGGGACTAGCCACCGATTTTTGCGTCGCCTACTCGGCGATTGACGCGGCGAAATTGGGGTATTCGGTGGCGGTACACCTTGATGCTTGCCGTGCCATCGACCTCGACGGGTCACTGGAAACCGCGCTACAAGATATGCGTGCCGCAGGCGTCACCCTCGGGTAAGCAAACAGAATGGGGTGTCGCCCCCACGCATCGAAGGGGCTCGATGCCCCCGAGAGGCGGCTTCCCTCACCAATTTACTGCACTTCGGGCACCAAAATCTCGCGTTTTCCGACATGGTTGGCAGAGCTGACAACCTGTTGTTCTTCCATCTGTTCCACCAGTTTCGCGGCTTTGTTATACCCGATCCCCAGTTTGCGCTGGATGTAGCTGGTCGAGCATTTCCGGTCGCGCGCGACAATCGCCACAGCTTGATCATAGAGCGCATCTTCACCGCCCGAATCCGCCAGCCCCAGCACCGCGTCAATGTCGCTGACGCTTTCCGGGTCCGGCCCATCCAGCACGCCGCCGATGTAATCCGCTGGACCGAAGCTTTTCAGATGAGTCACGATCTCTTCGACTTCTTCATCCGAGACAAACGGTCCGTGAATACGCGTGATCTTCGAGCCGCCCGCCATGTAGAGCATGTCACCCATACCCAGCAGCTGCTCAGCGCCTTGTTCACCCAGAATGGTCCGACTGTCGATTTTCGAGGTCACCTGGAACGAAATCCGCGTTGGGAAGTTGGCTTTGATCGTTCCGGTGATCACATCCACCGATGGGCGTTGCGTGGCCATGATCAGGTGAATACCCGAGGCCCGCGCCATTTGCGCAAGTCGCTGAATACAGGCTTCAATTTCCTTACCGGCGACCATCATCAGGTCGGCCATCTCATCAACTACGACGACGATGAATGGCAGCAATTCAGGTGCGAATTCCTCGGTTTCAAACACCGGATCACCGGTTTCATCATCGAACCCGGTCTGCACTGTACGCTTGAACATATCGCCCTTGGCCAGCGCCTCACGCACGCGGCCATTATAGCCGTCGATGTTGCGCACGCCCATTTTGGACATTTTGCGATAGCGTTCTTCCATTTCGCCGACGACCCATTTCAGCGCGACAACCGCCTTTTTCGGGTCGGTCACAACGGGCGACAGCAGATGCGGGATGCCGTCATAAACGCTGAGTTCCAGCATTTTCGGGTCGATCATGATCAACCGGCATTCCTCGGGCGTCAGCTTATACAGCAGTGACAAGATCATCGTATTGATCGCCACGGATTTGCCCGAACCCGTCGTACCCGCGATCAGCAAATGCGGCATCTTGGCCAAGTTCGCAACGATGGATTCGCCGCCGATATCTTTGCCCAAAGCCAGCGGCAAACGCAGGTTGGAATCGCCAAAGTCACGGCTGCCAAGGATCTCACGCAGCACGACTTTCTCACGTCGTACATTTGGCAGTTCGATGCCGATCACCGAGCGCCCCGGCACCGTCGAAACACGAGCCGACAGCGCCGACATGGACCGCGCAATATCATCCGAGAGGCCAATCACGCGTGAGGCCTTCAAACCCGGTGCCGGTTCGAGTTCATACATCGTCACAACCGGGCCGGGCCGTACGCTGACGATCTCGCCGCGCACGCCGTAATCTTCCAACACGCTTTCCAGCATGCGCGCGTTTTCTTCCAGTGCCTCATTCGACAGCGAGTAGCGCTCAACGCGGGATGGGTCCGCCAGCAGGCTCAAAGGCGGCAGTTCGAACGTCTGCCGCGCGGGCTCGAAGGGCAGCGTTGGCTGCGCCTCGGCTTTGGCCTGACGCGACGGGGTTGGCGTGCGGCTGCGTGCGGTCTGCACCACGCGCCGGTTCAGCGTTTGCTGTGCGGCACGCGGTGGCGGAGCATCAAAGTGGTCATCGCGGTCGTGATCATCTTCGATCAACGCATCATCATCCGTGTCAAACCCGTCAAATCCCAAAGGTGCAGCGCCGGGATACGTGGCTTGGGCCGGGTTGATCCCAAAACTGTGGCTATAGCCAATGCTCTGTGTTGGGGCTTGCTGCGGCGCGGTCTGTGCAGGACGTTGAGCCTGCCCGGCGCCCGTCAGCAAGGGTTCGCGCCGTGCTGCCGTTAGGGGCGGCTCAGCATGCGCAACCGGGGCCACGGGTGCAGCGGGATGGTGGTGGTTCGGATCAAAGCGCAGCACAGGTTTCGTTTGTTTGCGCGTGCGGATCACATCGGTAATCCGCGATCGGATTCGATCATCGGTCGGCGCGGTCGCATGCATCGCTTGCGGGGCCATCGCGGGTTCGATCAACTCTGCATCAGGCGACCATGCCTGAGGTTCAGCCTCGGTCCGACGACGCCCAAGGTTCGAAACCCGCGCCAAAAGGCCTTGCCGCTCTGGCTCGGGCTGACCCCAATGCTCGGCAGGTTGAGGCGCATGGGTCATCGGTGGCTCGTGACGGCGCTGTGCCGGCGCCGGTGCAGGTTGAACTGGCGCATGCCGCATCGGAACCCGCGTATGCACGTCCGGGTTTCGCGGCTCTGCTTGGCGTGGGGCTGGCTGCGTGTAGCCATCCGGCGCATAGGCAGGATCTTGTGGATACGGCGGATGTTGATGGTACGGGTCTGCCTGCTGATACGGATCAGCGTGTGGGAACTCGACAACACCGGCATCGGGCCGATGAATTCGCGGCGCGCGGTAAGCATGGTCTTGGTTCGGCCATTGCGCCATGGGCTCATGCCACGCCGGATGCGCAGCGGCCGCATGCTCTGCCGCGACCCGCGCTTGATGATGGGCCTCGCGCCGAGCCTGCCAGCCGTCATGGCCGCGAACGGCCAAACCGCCCATGCCACGCAACGAGCCGCCCAACAGCGACAGCAGCCCGGCGTAGCTCAGGATCAGACCCGAGAGCAAAAATTGCCCGATGCGCCACAATTCAGGCACCGAAGACCCCAGGACATAAAGCCACAACACCAAGGTGACGCTAAAGATCAGGATCGTCAGGATGTTAAACCCAAACGTGGAGGTCAGCGGCAGTGCCGTCAGAATCGCGCCCAAAACAGCATCGCCAAATTGCCCGCCAAGCCCGTAATCTGCGCTCCAAGACTCGGACGGCACCAACATCGCCATCCACACCGTCGCCAAGGCCACGGCGATGGGTACAAACAAGGTGCGGCCCAGAATATTGTGCTCGCCTTGATGGATCACCAAACGCAGACCCCAAACGCACAGAGCCAGCACCAGCCCCCACGAAGCTTTGCCGATCATGAACATCAGCGGCCCGGCGATACCCGCCCCCAACCGCCCCAGCGAATTGCGCGCGGGCGCATCGGTCGCGGCCCACCATGACGGGTCTTCGGGCGCATAAGAGCCAAGGATCAGCGCCATCAATAGGCCGACACCAATCAGACTGAGACCCAATAGTTCTTTGCCTCGCTGGCTCAGGATTTCCTGCAACCGGCTGTCTAGAAAGGGTTCGCGTTGTGGGCTTGGATAGGATGCCATCTTGTCCTCACGCATAAAGGCAATCGCGCAACAGGGTCAGGCCGCGCCGGGTCTCGTCTTCCGAGGCGACCAAAGCCACACGGATATACCCTGCGCCGGGATTTTCCCCGCCCACGTCTCGCGATAAATAGGCGCCCGGCAGCACACGCACACCGGTTTCACGCCAGAGTTTCAAAGCCGCCGCTTCGCCATCGGCGACCGGCAACCAAAGGAAAAAGCCCGCTTCGGGCGGTGTATAGGCGTTCAGTCCGCCCAATATTTCATCGGCAATCGCATATTTGTTCTGATACAGCGCACGGCTCTCGGCCACATGTGCCTCATCCGCCCAAACCGCCGCCGAGACTGCCTGCAACGGCTCAGGCAAGGGCGCGCCGGCATAGGCCCGCAATAGCCGGATAGCCTTGATCGACTCGCGCCCACCGGCGACAAACCCAGACCGCAACCCCGGCAAATTCGAGCGCTTCGACAAAGAATGAAAACTCAGCACGCGCTCCGGGTCTGCACCGACCTGCGCCGCAACCTCCAACACACCGACCGGGGGCGTGTCGCGGTAAATCTCGGCGTAACACTCATCCGCGAAAACGCGGAAATCATGTTTTTCCGCCAGTGCCAAAAGCGAGGCCCAATACGCAGTATCCGCCACAGCACCCTGCGGATTTCCGGGTGAACATAGATAGGCCACCGTCACACGATCCAACACATCGGCGGGCAATCCGGCATAATCCGGCAAATACCCGGTCGCGGCAGTCGCAGGCACGAACATTGGCTCAGCGCCTGCAGTCAAAGCACCGATGGCATAGACCTGATAAAACGGGTTCGGCGTCAGAATAATCGGCTTTTTGCCGTTCTTGACCTCTGGCGACAATGCAACGGCTGCGTTGAACAACCCCTCGCGCGTGCCGTTCAAAGCCATCAAGCGATCTTGCTCAATCTCAACGCCGTAACGGCGCTTGATCCAGCCTGAAATCGCCGCCAATAACTCCATTGTGCCATTGTTCGCAGGATAGCGCGCAAACCCACCTATAGCGTCGTTCAGAACGTCAGCTACAAAGGGTGGCATAGGATGGCGCGGCTCGCCAATAGTCATCGCAATTAGATCGCCACCGGGCTGGTGGTGATCTAACAATCCGCGCAAACGCGGAAACGCGTATTCTGGCAGGTTCGAAAACCGCTCAGGAAATGCCATTGACTGCCTCGTTTTCCGGGATCATTGCGCCCCGTATGCACGGACGATAGCGTGCCAACCGCCTCAGGTCCAGAAAAACGAAAGCATTTCGGTCAGTTGCATGCTCCCCCTGTGGCTTTTTCGCCGCGTCATTCCGCAGCGTTGAGCCCCAAAACCACCCCATCTTTGTGTCCTAAATATCCTCAAGGGGTGAATTGGCGCAGCCAAGAGGGGGCAGATGCCCCGTACAAAAGCATCGCGCCGCGCGCCAGCGCGTCCGTTTAACAGGTCATCCGCGCTCGTGGCGCAGGGGGCGCGACAGCAGCAAATCCTTGGCCTCGTCCAAGGTTACCTTGCCTGCCAAAAGTGCCGAAACCATGCAAATCACCGGCAGCATATTGGGGTCGGCGCCCTCGGCGACTGCGTGGGCGGTCATCACGCCCTCAACCGTCGCGGCGCTATCCGGGCTTTGGCCCGCGCCAATCGATAGGCCATAGCGATAGTTGCGCGATTTCTCTGAGGTGCAGGTCAGCACCAGATCGCCGAACCCGGACAGCCCCAGCAATGTCTCGGCATGCACACCCCGCGCCTGCGCGAGGCGATTGATCTCGGCGAAGCCCCGCGTCATCAGCGCCGCGCGTGAGCTTTCGCCAAGTCCCGCGCCGATCGTGATCCCCGCCGCAATGGCGATCACGTTTTTCAGTGCCCCCCCCAATTGCGCTCCGATCACATCGTCGGTCAGATAGATCCGCAGATTATGCGTCGCCAGATCCCGTTGCAGCACCTCCAAATGATCGCCGACGCCCGCCAGCGTCAGTGCCGTGGGTTTGCCCAAGGCGATGTCTTCGGCGAAACTCGGCCCGGTCAAAACACCCGGTTGCGAGAACGGAATGACATCCGCGATCACCTCGCTTGGCAGCATGCCGGTGCCCATTTCGACGCCTTTGCAACACGCGATCAGCAACGCCCCTTCGAGCGACTTACGATGTGCGGTCAAAACCGAGCGCAATTGCTGTGTTGGCACGGCCAGCAGAATGTTCGGGGTGCCAACGAGGTCATTGGCATCGGACGTGACGCGCAGCCCTTCGGGAAAATCCGCCATCGGCAAACGCACGGTATTGCGTCGCTCGGCTTGCATCACTTTCGCCTGCTCTGCATCCCGCGCCCAAAGCCAAACAGCCCGGTCGGCCTGCGATATGGCGATCGCCAAGGCGGTTCCAAACGCTCCTGCGCCCATGATTCCGATGTTTGGCACGTCCAAGAACATTCCTTTCCTCCGTTTTCGGGCTTTTCAGCCTAGTCCTCAACCCGCTATGCAAGGGCAAACGCGCCCCAGAGGCAGGAGGGCCGAGATGGTCGATATCGCAACCCGTGTGCACAATCACAACTGGAAGATCGACCCGATCATCCGATCTCTGATCGACACTGACTTCTACAAGCTTTTGATGTGTCAGTCGATCTTTCGCAATCGCCGCGACACGCGGGTGACCTTCAGCCTGATCAATCGGTCGAAACATATCCCCATGGCCGACCTGATCGACGAGGGCGAATTGCGGGAACAACTGGATCATGTCCGCAGCCTGACCCTGAGCCGTGGCGAAAGCACGTGGCTGCGCGGCAATATGTTCTATGGCAAACGCGCGATGTTCCGCTCGGATTTCATGGAGTGGTTCGAGGCGATGCGCCTGCCCCCCTATCATCTAGAGAAACGCGACGGGCAGTATGAACTGACGTTCGAGGGTGCATGGCCTGAGGTCATGCTGTGGGAAGTCCCGGCCTTGTCGATCTTGATGGAACTGCGCAGCCGCGCCGTTTTGAAGGACATGGGAAAATTCGAACTGGAAGTGCTCTATGCCCGCGCTATGAGCCGGGTTTGGGAAAAGGTCGAACGTTTACGCGCGATTGACGGCTTGAAACTGGCCGATTTCGGCACCCGTCGTCGGCATAGCTTTTTGTGGCAAGATTGGTGCGTGCAGGCGATGATGGAGGGGCTTGGCAGCGCCTTTATCGGCACCTCGAACTGTCGCATCGCCATGCGCCGTGATATCGAGGCAATCGGAACAAACGCGCATGAATTGCCGATGGTCTATGCAGCGCTGGCCGAGGATGACGCCGCTCTGGCGCAGGCCCCGTATGACGTGCTGGCCGATTGGCACGAAGAACACGACGGCAATCTGCGCATTATCTTGCCCGACACCTACGGCACGCAAGGGTTCCTGAAAAACGCGCCCGATTGGCTTGCGGGTTGGACCGGGATCCGAATCGACTCGGGCGACCCTGCCACAGCGGCGGAAAACGCGATCAACTGGTGGAAAGAGCGCGGCGAAGACCCGCGCAACAAACTGGTGATCTTTTCAGACGGGTTGGATGTTGAGAAAATCGAAATCTTGCACAAGCAATTCGCCGGGCGAGTAAAAGCCAGCTTTGGTTGGGGCACGTTGTTGACCAATGACTTCCGAGGGCTGGTTGCCAATGACCGGTTGGCTCCGTTTTCCTTGGT
>Ga0102812_10001185_pt1 | contig 18141 bp, 15 predicted proteins | sample ColrivemetaGS713_FD_79334 | JGI IMG/M metagenome (GOLD analysis project Ga0102812, IMG submission 79334) | Estuarine microbial communities from the Columbia River estuary - Flood tide ETM metaG S.713 | ecosystem: Environmental > Aquatic > Marine > Intertidal zone > Estuary | place: USA... | reverse complement strand
TATTTACTTAAATCGATTAATACAACGTTTCAATTTAAATCATTGTTTCACAATTCTTTAAAAAATATATGGACAAATTAGGTTTTTTCATAATATAATATTTATATTGCGATAGGTTTTGTGAATTCAAAACTATTTTCCAACTTTACACTTTCAATAATCCCATATTGAAATTTCATTAAAATTTAAGTTTATAGTGCTGCCGCAGTGGTGGAATTGGTAGACACGTACGTTTCAGAGGCGTATGGTAGCAATACCGTGGGGGTTCAAGTCCCCCCTGCGGCACTATGAGGTGCTTTAATTATGCTGATAATTAAAAAACTGAGAATCATAAATTTATTAATAATGAAAAAGCAAATCTTGATTTACATTGCAGTGTGGTTTTTGTTTGCAGGTCAGTTAGCTGCCCAGTCGGCTATTACTGAAAATCAAGATATTAATGATTTGAAGTCCTACTATCATCAGGGAGATGAATTATGGCTGAATGATACCACCGTCCACTACTTAGCCGGAAATAACATATGGACCCCTGAGAAAAGAATAATTGTAGTTAGTCGGGATGGCATCGGACAAGAACTTGAAACGATCTCTGAACAATATATTCCTCAAACAAAAGAATGGCAAAAATTCAGAAAAAATAATAAAGCTTATTATTATCTGTATGATAAAAGTATCGTCAAAGAACAAATCTCATTCGTTTGGGACCCGGTTCATTATGATTGGATACTGACTGCTTCCGTAAAATTTGATGCAAATGGTAACTTGACTGAAAGAATCTCAAAAGAGATCTATGGAAATCAAATCGCCGATGGAAATGGTACCAAAGAAAGTTTTAGCTACAATGCCCGGAATGGTCTGAGCGCAATGACATTACAACACTGGAATGTTGAAAAAAATACCTGGGAACTTCAAAGTAGAAAAAAAATCAATTATAATCTGGATACAAGGATAGAAATCACAAATACCGATATGTGGTCAATTCAATCAAATTCATGGTTGAAATCGAGTAAAACCATAATTGAAAAGAATGAGTTTGGTGATGTGATAAGTAAGCAACATACAAATTATAGTGTAAACGGATCTGTAGTAAATGGTGTTGAAAATATCAATTATCAGTATGATCAGTATGGCCAGCTTGTTGAACTCGAAAAAATCAGGGAGATCAATGGAATCGTAATTGGCGATAAAGAAATGAACTACATTCGTGAAAATGGAGAAATAGCAAAGAAGGTTTATTTGTTCTTGAATGCAGATGGGAAATGGATAGTTGATAAAGAAAATAGTTTCAAATATATTCCTTACCAAAACAGAATCGTAAATATTGAACGAGCATGGGACAATGTTTCTCAGGAATGGTTTTATGTTTCTCGTAATATTACCCTGAAGGATGGAGAATTGGTGATGAATACCTTACAACAGATTTGGGAAATCAGTTCAGAGACCTGGATTAATCTGAAACAATTAAGCTTTGATTATTCAAATGGTACTATGACTTCAAAATCAGAACAGTTGTGGAACACAGCAACAAAAGAATGGAGTGACGTTTTTGAAACTAAGTTTGAATATAATTCTGCAAAACAAGTGATCTCCGAAACAGGATCAAGTTTTGGTACTTCGCTAATAGAGTGGACAACTGAATATAATAAATCATGGACTTATGACCAGGCTGGAAATATATCAGAATTCATTATCAAAAGGAACAACCAAAATATGTTCCTGGATGAATCTAAAAAGATAAGTTACAACTGGCATATGTTTGCTCTTTCCATAACTGAAAGTAAAGAAAATTATACCATAGAAGTTTTTCCTAATCCCACCAAAGGGGTTTTACATATTCAAAGTAATGCAGGAACACTTTCAAGAATCGCGATCCTGGATGAATTCGGAAGGTTGATTGAAGCGATTTCTTTGGATCAGCAAAGTACAACTGTAGATATTTCTCACCTGGCATCCGGTAATTATTTTATCGAGTGCAAAAATGGCTCGAGGAAAAATACCTTCAAAGTTGTTAAATTATAACTATTTATTTAATTCATGTAGATTAATGGGGTGTCAATCAATGATTGACACTTTTTGCCTATACTACACTAATTTTGTCTGAAATCTCTCCGGAAAGCGTAAAAACACGCTAAAATTGACAGATTTATTGATTATATCCAAATTTTCGAAGGCTGTTGGAATTGTTTCGCCATTCCGGCGCAACCTTAACAAAGAGTTCCAGATGGATTCTTTTGTCTAAAAATGCCTCAATTGCTTTTCGGGCATCAATTCCCAATTGCTTGATACTGCTTCCCTGATTGCCAATAATTATGCCCTTTTGGGTCTTTCGGGAAACATAAATATGGGCATATATGTGTACAAATGGTTTTTCCCTTTTTATGGATTCTTTAAATTCAACTACTTCAACTTCTACAGAGTAGGGGATTTCCTGACTGTATAATAACAGAATCTGCTCCCGTATGATCTCACTGACGAAAAACCTTTCACTTCTGTCTGAAAACTGGTCTTTTGGATAGTAGGGGGGTGACTCCGGCAAAGCCGCCAGAATTGCTTCCAGGATCTTGTCCGTATTCGTCTGTCTGAGGGCTGAGATTTCAAAAATATGTTGAAACTTGATCTCCTGCTCCCATTTTTTAACGATCTCATCAATTTTATTTGTCTCTCCAATATCAATTTTATTGACGACCAGAAATACAGGAACAGCTGCTTTTTTAACAGATGATAACAAGGACTCATTGAAAATTTCATCCTCAAATGCATCCGTCATCAAAATGAGAACATCCGCATCTTCCAAACTGGAATACGCATATTTATTCATTGATTTATGCAATTCATATCCGGGGTCGCCTATGATTCCAGGTGAATCTGAAAAAATGATCTGATAGGCATCCTCATTCAGAATTCCTAAAATCCTATGCCTCGTCGTCTGTGGTTTGTGCGAAACAATGGACATTTTCTCTCCCATCAAAAGATTGATCAATGTCGATTTTCCAACATTCGGTCTTCCAATAATATTTACGAATCCTGATTTGTGATTATTCAATAGATTAATTTTTTTGGTGTATTTTCAATGTGTTGATCAACAAAATCAAAAACCTTCTCAGGTTTCATCATGCGCCAATCCAGTTCATTTATGTCTTCATCAAAATAGACGTATTCCTGGACATAGTTATCTTCAAAATCAGCATATACATGATCGAGCAAATTAATGGCAGCGACCCATCCATTTTCTTCAATGATATCATTGAACCATTCCTCAAGATACAAATTATCTGATGGATGGAAATTCAAAACATTATCACATATTAATATGAACTTATAAATCCCCATCTCAATAAGATGATCTGCAATATTTCGCTTCAGATACATGATGTCATTATGCAGCGTATCATTCCATTCGCCAATTAATTCGATGATCGTAAAACCTCGTTCATAATTGGAATAAAGGATCTTCATGTAGAGTGTGGAAGACCCGAAGAAATCCCACTGAGGATGAATATAATAATTGTATATCGTATTCTTAAATTCAAACTCATCATAAATCCTGTTAAAAAATGGAGATCTGCGGTCATTTTCTGCCGTGTAATAATCTCTCCACTGAAAATATGGTTCAATTGCGTGCATCCAAAAAAAACAATTATTTAGTTAATTCGGCCTTTATACTTGCCATGTATTTTGCAATGTATTTGCCCATTATGTCAAATTCTATGTTGACAGCATCCCCTATTTTAATGTACTTAAAAGTGGTGTTCTCATAGGTGTATGGGATGATGGCAACATTGAACTTCTTATCCGTATTCTTAACCAAGGTCAGACTGGTTCCATTGATTGATATCGAACCCTTGTCCACCATCAGAAGACTATCTTCAATGGAACTGATCTCAAATTCATAATACCAGGATCCATCTGCTTCCTTGATGGATACACACTTTGCAGTCGTATCAACATGTCCCTGTACATAATGGCCGTCCATCCTTGTGTCCGGTGTAACAGACCTTTCAAGGTTCACATGATCGCCTTCTGCCAATGCACCCAGATTGGTTTTGTCCAGCGTTTCCTGGATGGCAGTTACGGTATAACTTTCATCATCAAGCTTCACTACTGTCAGACATACACCATTGTGTGCGATACTTTGGTCAATGTGCAATTCATCCATAAAAGGACATGAAAAGCTAAAGTGTATATTTGCTTTTTCACGTTCAATTCGCAGAACTTTTCCCATTCCTTCAATAATTCCAGAAAACATATGTTTATTTTAGTCAGTTATTAAAACGCAAATATACATAATTAGCTATTTAGCTTTGGCTAAATAACTTATATTCACGGAATATTTTTACTTATAAAATGTTATTTGATTCCATTCAATTTCTGTTTTTTTTACCGGTTGTAATCCTGATTTACTACCTTTTATCTCCGCGGTATCGTTGGGGACTGGTCTTATTTGCAAATTTCACCTTTTTGTTTTTATGGCGCCCTGAATGGATATTTTTATATATCACCATTATTCTTTCAAGTTATTTTACCGGGATTTGGATCGAAAAGACTTCAAATTCAGGAGACAGGAAACTATTTTTGTACACGAACATAGCGGTGAACCTGATCGTTTTAGGCTTTTTCAGGTATTTTAATTTATTCAGCGATACCATCAGTTATTTTTTTGAAAGAATTGGCTTTAATTATGATTTTCCAGTTCTCAATATTTTAGTTCCTATAGGTATAGCCATCATCAGCTTACAATCTATGGCTTATTCTGTGGATGTATTTAAAGGAAAGTATAAATCGGAAAAACACCCCGGTTTATTGGCCGTTCATCTCAGTTTTTTTCCTCAATTGATCCTTGGACCGGTTGAAAAGTATCAAAGTTTTGCAGATAAATTAAAAAAAGCTGAATGGAATGGCTTCTCAACATTGTCAAAAGGGATTCAGAACATCCTTTATGGATTGTTCCTTAAAATGGTGATCGCAGATAAGATAGCGCTGCATTCAAATCAGTTTTTTGATCAGCTTCAACTATTCAATTTTTGGATCATCATTATTTGGATCGTACTATTCAGTATTCAGATCTATGCACTATTCTATGGCATTTATCTGATCGCAAAAGGTGCTGCCTATTTATTTGGGATCCGACTTTCAGATAATTTCAGTTCCCCTTTATTTGCAATATCAATCACTGATTTTGTAAAAAGATGGAACATCACGATCCATTCATGGTTTAAGGAATATTTGGTAGGGGATGCTGAAAATTTGAACCTGAAAACAAGCTTGAAATGGATCTCTATTTTTGTTTTGGCGGGCTTGTGGTATGCAGCCAGTTGGAAATTAGTATTGGTAGCTCTTTTTGTGTTAATAATGATTCTGGGGGAATCAATCTTTAATAAGCTTGCTAATTTTTCTGCAGAGAGATCTCATAAATTGATTAAACTCGCATTAATACTAAAAACCTTTCTACTGATCAGTGTGATTTTGTTTTTTATCAGACTGGATGATCTGTCTTTGTTTTTTGGAGAGAGTCACTCAGCTTTTGATTATGCTTTCAGTTTGTTTAATTCAAGCCTTCCGGGGCCTGAGACCTGGGTTGCAATTTTGGTATTTATTATGCTTGAAATTGCCTTGGTCGGCCAAAGTTTTGAATCGTTTTGTGATAGAATTCCTGCATATCTGACCTGGAGCCTTTGTTTAATTTTGTTGACTTCGATTATTTTATTCTCAACCGGCGATAGCATTGAATACAATTATTTAGATTTTTTTTATGAATAAGTACTCAAAGATATTATACATTTCAATCGTTCTGGTCTTTTGGTTTTTATTGACTAATTTCCTTTATAAAGCGTATTTTCTTCAAAATGATCTTGTAAAATATAGTCCGGTCAAGCAACTGCTGGACCGTATTCCGGCAGAGACCCAAATACTGTATCTGAGTAATTCACAACACGAATCAAATACCAATTCTTTTGGTGAACCTTCGTTTTGGGATTGGATCACGAATGGTTTTCCTTCCATTCATTTTTCAATGATCGACCAGCAGCATGCCGGAACAAATGTATACTATGATTATCTGCAACATCTGGAAGGAGCGACTGACCTTGAAACCATTATCATAGATCTTGATTTGCGGGAATTTAGTATAATGGAACAATATGCTGACCATCGGTCTGAATTGCAAAAAAGTATGGTATTACTCGGTGCTTGGCCTCCACTGATCAATAAATTCAGACTGGTTTTTAAAGATTATTTTCATTTGAATAAACAGCTTCGCAGCGAGAAAATCAGGAATGGTCTTAAAAGTCAATCCTTAAATAAAACAGAAAAACTACCTTATAATTCAACAGGTGAATGGGATAGGGCGATTGCGAGGGATGGCGTATATGATTCAAATAATAAAAGAAGTGATGATCTGACCTCACAGGCAAGTCAGCTTATTAAGTATTACGGATACAGTCTTGAAAAGGAACATTCAGCTGCTCTGAATGCGCTTGAAGATATTGAGAAATTATTGATTAAGAACAACTGGAATCTGATCATAAATATCATTCCGGTCGATATAGCGCTGATGAATGATCTGGTTGGGGATAATTTAGTTGATGTGGTCCGCGAAAACCTGATTGTGATTTCGAAAAGATTTGAGGGTGAAAATATTCGTATCGTTTATAATATTGGCGTAAAGCAAATTCAGTTTGAACATCTAAGTGCTGATCAAAGCAACGAGGTCTTGACTAATTATATGAATAGGGGCAATTCCAGTTTATTTATTGCACTTGGGCGATTTTATAGAGATGATTACAGAAAGGCTGATTTAAATTTATTGCGGAAAAGTGTTTATTCATATGATTGTGAAAATGAGCTTGTATTGAATGAACCAGCGTACTATTCTGGTAAATATGCTTTCAGTGGAAAATATTCATCCGTAGTATCAGCTGTCACGCCTTATAGCGTCTCATTTAAGAATCACCTTGACATCATACCTGCAAATCATAAAAATAGAGTCAATATTGACTGTTGGGTGAAGGGAATAGAAAAATCAAAAGAGGTTAAACTGGTTATTGATATTGAGCCGGATGACCCCAATAATTCTCGTTTTTGGGCTGGTTTGAATATTTCAGATCTCGTTACTGAAAAAATGGATAACTGGAGTCATATACAATATCAATACAATAACCCTGAGGCATTGACAACGAAAGGAATGATCAAAATATACATCTGGAATTCAGATACAAATCCAGTTTATGTGGACGATATCAATATAGAATTTCAGTAAACCCGGGATTATATTACCCCGAGTTCCTTGCCAACTTTTGTGAATGCAGCCACCGCCTGATCAATTTGTTCTTCGGTGTGTGCCGCGGATAGCTGAACTCTGATCCGCGCCTTTTCTTTAGGTACCACAGGAAAGAAAAATCCAATCACATAAATACCTTCTTCGAGTAGTTTGTTTGAAAAGTCCTGAGATAATTTTGCATCGTAAAGCATAACAGGAACGATCGCATGTGTACCGGGTACAAGATCAAATCCTGCTGCTTCCATCCCTTTCCTGAATCTGTTGGCATTGCTTTCAACCTTATCCCGAAGGCTTGTATTTTCAGTAAGCATGTCCAGCACCTTGATGGATGCGCCTACGATTGCCGGTGCCATTGTATTTGAAAATAAATAAGGTCTGGATCTTTGTCTCAACATATCAACGACTTCCTTGGATGCAGCCGTAAAACCTCCGGATGCACCTCCAAGGGCTTTACCGAAAGTTCCTGTTATGATATCTGGCCGGCCAAATGCACCTGCATGCTCGTGTGAGCCTCGACCTCTTTTTCCTACAAAACCAGAAGCATGACTGTCATCAACCATCACCATGGCTCCATATTTATCTCCGAGATCACAGATTTTATCGATTTGAGCAATGATGCCATCCATAGAGAAAACACCATCTGTCGCGATCATTATTCTTCTGGAACCAGCATTTTTAGCCTCTTTCAACTTTTCTTCCAGATCAGCCATATCATTGTTGTTATACCTGAATCTTTTAGCTTTACACAATCTAATACCATCGATGATAGAGGCGTGATTCAACTGATCTGATATGATCGCATCTTGCTCTCCGAGCAATGGCTCAAATAAGGCACCATTCGCATCAAAAGCCGAAGAATAAAGAATGGCATCTTCAGTTCCAACGAATTCAGCAACTTTTTGCTCCAGGGTCTTGTGAATGTCTTGTGTTCCGCAAATGAATCGAACAGAGGACATGCCATAACCATGCGTGTCAATAGCATTTTTAGCCGCCTCCATCACATCCGGATTGGAAGATAGTCCGAGATAATTATTCGCACAAAAATTCAAAACTTCTCCACCGGTGGTCGTTTTAATTTTTGACGATTGCCGGGTGGTGATGATTCTTTCATTTTTATATAATCCTGAACTTTTAATCTCAGCAATTTCAGCTTGTAATTGTTCATTGACTGTATGCATGGTCTTTTATATTTTTATTTTTTCAAATTAATAAGGGCTCGTTCCAAAGGTTTTATTCAGAACGGATCAATAGATTGATTTATCGCCGTATTTTTCTTTCAGATGAACAAGCATGTCTACTACCATTGTTTCCAGCGAGTAATTGGCTTTCCATCCCCAATCTAGCTTTGCTCTTGAATCATCGATACTTTTTGTCCAGGAATCAGCAATTGCTTGTCTGAAATCAGGATTATATTCTATCGTAAGACCTGGAATGTGTTTTTTGATCTCTTCAAAGATCTGAGCAGGGGTAAAGCTCATTTCAGCCAGATTATATCCATATCGGATCCTGATCCGTTCGATTGGCGCCATCATCAGTTCTATGGTAGCCCGGATCGCATCTTCCATATACATCATCGGCAACATAGTATTCTCAGCAAGGAAACATTCGTACTGGCCCTTTGTGATGGCCTGGTGGAAAATATCTACCGCATAATCGGTGGTGCCTCCGCCCGGCAATGACTGATAGCCAATTATGCCCGGATAACGAATGGATCGTACATCGAGTCTATATTTTTCAAAATAATAATTGCTCCAAAGTTCACCCGCCACTTTTGAAATACCATAAACGGTTGTTGGTACCAATGGACAATCCTGAGGAGTTTCATATTGAGGTGTTGTTGCTCCGAAAACAGCTATGGAACTTGGGAAAAATATTCTTTTTATTTCCTTTTTCCTTGCCAGTTCCAATATGGCGAGGTAAGCATTTAAATTTACATCCCAGGTAAGTTGAGGGTTGCTTTCTCCTTTTGCAGAAAGCAAAGCTGCCATATGATAAATCTGGGTGATCTTATATTTGTCAATGATATATTCAAAACGATCAAGGTCCAGGATATCCAGCTGCTCGTACAAACTATTATGAAGTTTATCTTCAATGTAATCTGTAGCCAGTACATTATCATATCCATAAATTTTGATCAGTTCCTGGGTTAAAACCGTTCCGATCTGCCCGAAAGCTCCGGTAATTAGTATTTTTTCGCCTGACATGAATGTCTTTTTACTTATCGCAAATTTCATTTTCAGCTGTATTTACATGCTTCCTTTGAAGAAAAAACACAATTGAAAATTGTCGCTTCGAAATTACAATTTCTAATACTATTTATCAAATTTGCCAAATAAAAATAGTCCTATACATACTCATGATGCATAGGACTAAATTATATTTTGTTAATTAAATTCTCTATAGTAATTATGAAAACAAGGATTCTACAAATGCTTTTTTATTAAAGATCTGCATTTCGTCTATGCCTTCACCGATCCCGATATATCTGATAGGTATTTTAAAGATATCTGAAATTCCCAAAACAACGCCCCCTTTAGCGGTTCCGTCCAGCTTGGTGAGGGCAAGCGCAGTCACATCAGTTGCTTCCGTAAAATGTTTGGCCTGTTCAATCGCATTCTGACCGGTTGTGGCATCCAGAACCAAAAGGATCTCATGTGGTGCTCCCGGAAATTTCTTTTCAACTGAATTCTTGATCTTAGTCAATTCCTTCATCAGGTTCAACTTAGTATGTAATCGACCTGCCGTATCAATAATCGCCACATCGTAATCGTTGTTCATGGCATATTGAGTCGTTTCATATGCAACGGCAGCAGGATCTGAATCCATGCCTTTTTCATAAAAGGATGACTCTGTTCGGTCTGCCCAGATCTTTAATTGATCCAAAGCGGCAGCTCTGAAAGTATCACCGGCACCAAGAACTACTTTTTTACCCAATTTTTTATACTGGTAAGCCAGTTTGCCAATGGTCGTTGTTTTACCTGTACCATTTACACCGACAACCAGAATAATGTGGGGTTTTGGCGAATCAGGTAAATCGAAATTATCCAGATCCTTGGTATTGTTCTCCGCCAATAGGTTTTCAACAACAGATTTTAAAATTGAATTTAATTCTGATGTATTCAGATATTTATCTGCGGCTACCTTTTCCTCTAATCTTTCTATGATCTTGATGGTCGTATCCAACCCGACATCTGCCTGAACCAGAATTTCTTCCAGTTCATCCAAAAATGATTCATCCACTTTTGATTTGCCGGCAACAGCCTTTGAAATTTTAGTGAAAATACCCGATTTAGTCTTCTCAAGACCTTTGTCCAGGCTTTGCTTTTTGTCTTTCGTGAAATATTTTGAAATAAAACCCATAATACTGTGATTTTTAACTCAAAAAAGGCTTCCCTGTTCAGAAAGCCTTATATTTTTTAATCCTTAAAAGATAACAGAGAATTACTTCTTGTCAGCGAAGAACTCTTTTACACCATCTTTGTGGATCATTACTTCTTTGTACGTATATTTTCCTGTTTCAGGATCCTTAATACTTTTAACAACTTTGACAAAGTCTTTTCCAGAACCAGCATTTGCAGCACGTTGTGCAACTCTCGCGTTTTTACTTACTTTAGCCATGTCTTATTATTTTATTTCTTTATGAATTGTATGCTTCCTCAAAGTTGAATTGTACTTCTTAAGTTCAACTCTTTCAGGAGTATTTTTTTTGTTCTTTTGGGTAAAGTACCTGGATGTACCTGGCATACCACTTTCTTTGTGCTCTGTGCACTCCAGAATTATCTGGAATCTGTTACCTTTACTCTTCTTTGCCATTTTTACTTTCTTTTAAAGGATTATAATTTAATTCCGGTTTCAACTCCTTTATTTGTCAACTTCTTCAGGTAGGCATAAATACCCAACTTATTGATAGTTCTAATGGTACTTGTAGTAACTTTTAAAGTTATCCACTTATCCAATTCCGGAATAAAAAATCTCTTCTTCTGTAAGTTCGGAAGAAATCTTCTTCTTGTTTTTCTGTTTGAGTGGGATACGTTATTGCCAGTTATTGGCTTCTTCCCAGTTAATTGATCTACTCTTGCCATTTCTTTCTTCTTTTTATGTTCCCGGAGAAATTTCGTGACTCCGGAAGGATTCGAACCTTCAACCTCCTGATCCGTAGTCAGGTACTCTATCCAGTTAAGCTACGGAGCCTCTAAATTTTATCGAAGCGCAAAGGTACTGTTATTTTTGAAAATTTTAAACACAATTGGTAAAATTTATCAAAGCGCGTGCAAAGATGCAATATATTTATTGAATAATCCAATTTTATAACAATAAAAAATATATGTATTGTAATAAAAGTTAGTTCTTAGCGCAAAAAGTTGGCAATTATTCGATCTCCGGAATCTGTTATATAAGATTCAGGATGAAATTGCAAAGCCCAAATTTTATACTTTTTATGTGCAATACCCATCACTAAATCCTGTTCATCCTTCGCAATAATTTTCAACACTTGCGGGAAATATTCATTTGAAACAACCCAGGAATGATATAATCCAACATGGATCTTATCATTCAAGCCTGCAAATATATCTTCTTTTATGTCAAGTTGTATGTATTTTCTCATGCCATGCTGAACTTGTTTTAATTGCCGAAGTTTAGCCCCATAATAACAAGCAATGATCTCTTGTCCCATACAAATCCCAAGAATGGGTTTTTTTGAGTCAAATTGAATCAACCATTGATCGTATTTTGGAAAATCTTCAGGAAGTCCGGGGCCGGGAGAAATTATTATCTTATCTGCTTGCATCCAATCTTTATCGGTAACATGCTGATACGCCAGTACCTTCAAGCTTATTCCGGCATTTTTCATCACTGATTGTGCCAGATTGTAAGTAAAAGAATCGTTATTGTCTATTAATAAAACTTCCACGGGAAACCTTTAAAAGCAATTAAACGTTAAAGATTGTTGTAAAGTTCATATTGGTGTAATGAAGTATTCAAAAAGCAAAGCGAAACATAAAATGAATGCCCTGGGCCTTGCGCAGGTTCCATTTTTATTTGCTATTGACTTTGAAATGAATGAGATTGAAATCGTAGAGGAAGATGAATTCAAAAACAGCAATATTAATTTCCATATAGAAGGCTTTAGAGAATATCCCGTTCAACCCACTTCGGTTAAGAAACCTGTTCAGTCTTTTATACCCTTTGATTATAAGGCCTACGAGCATGGCTTCAATATCGTTCAAAACAACATTCAACATGGGAATAGTTATCTGCTCAACCTTACTTACAGAAGTCAAATTGAACTGAATTGTAAACTGGAGGAAATATTTAATGCCTCATCTGCAAAATACAGGATTTTTTGGAAAGATAGATTTGTGGTTTTCTCTCCGGAAACTTTTATTAAAATATCTGAAGATAAAATCTATTCGTATCCAATGAAAGGAACAATAGATGTCAGCGAAGAAAATGCCCTGGATAAATTGCTTTCAGATGAAAAGGAAATCGCAGAACATTATACAATCGTCGATCTTATCCGGAATGATCTGGGCAGGATATCGTCTAATGTTCGTGTAAATAAATTCAGGTACGTAGATAAGATCAGAACCAATAATAAAGAACTGTATCAAACCAGTTCTGAAATTTCAGGAGAGCTATCAAAAAATTGGAGAGCAGATCTTGGAAATATGTTTTTTGAATTATTGCCAGCGGGGTCAATTAGTGGGGCGCCCAAACAAAAAACAGTTGAGATCATTCAGGAAGCAGAATCAGGACCAAGAGGTTTTTATACCGGTGTTTTTGGTTATTACGACGGTAAAGCATTAGATAGTGGGGTAATGATTCGATTTATAGAAAAAGAAAATGATACATTTTATTACAGAAGCGGTGGCGGCATCACCTCAAAAAGTGATCTTGAATCCGAATACAAAGAACTAATTCAGAAGATTTATGTACCTATTATTTGAAACGATTAAAGTTATTGACGGGCAGCCTGTCAACCTTGAGTATCACGAAGAAAGAATGAAAATGTCCTGTTTAACTTACTTCGGGGAATCCTGTAAGTTTTCACTTATAAGCAAATGGGAATGCCCGGAAAAATATCAGCAAGGCATAGTAAAATGCAGAGTAAGTTATAATCAGGACCATTTTATTAAGCAATTCTCAGTTTATAAGTATCAGACAGCGAATACTTTTAGATTGGTTGAAAGTGGCCATCTGGATTATTCACTCAAATACATAGACAGGTCCGGGATCAATTTGCTTATGGAAGACTCAGATAAGTTTGATGATATCATCCTCATCAAAGGTGGTTTGGTCACGGATTCAAGTTATGCGAATTTGGTTTTTCAAAAATCGGGCATAAACTATACCCCTGAATTCGCCTTATTAAATGGGACTAAAAGACAATTCTACCTGGATAATGGAAAAATCAGCCTGGCTTCGATTGGGGTAGAAAATTTTCAGGAGTATGATAAAGTTACCAGGATCAACGCAATGATAGATCTTGAGGATGCTGATTGGGTGGACGTTGGTCGGATCGATTTGGGTGATTTTATTTAAGTGGAGGGGGCGGATCTGAGATCATTTCAAAATCTCTTTTCAGGTCTTCCTTCATATCATAGATGGAACCAAACTCCAACTGATAGTTCAAACCGGTTCCTACCTTCCATTTCCATGCATTGAAGAATTCATCAAATTCCCTTTTGCTGTATGCTTCAATTCTAAGTTTTCGATCTTCTGAGAAATAATATTTGAAGATGAAATCTCCATTTGCATAACTTTTATCGCTGATCGTTCCTCTGTTTACATAACTGCCACTGAGCTCTACGCTGGCTTTATCTTCAAATAAATGTAGCTTCGCGTCATAAGTATATTCATTGGGCCATATGTTTTGTTGCTGTATGCCCAACGCCTGTGAATTGATCACATTCAGGTCAATATCCACTCCTGATATCCAGCTGGTATTGGAAAAGAGTTCGTCGAAAAGTCCTGAAAGATATTTTGAGATCAAAACGGCAGAATATTGCAAGCCCGTATGCAATCCGGCTGCAGCGGTAGATAATCCTCCTTCATTAGAGACTAATTCATTTAGATTGTCCTGTGGCAAAAAGGCTCCCAGTGATAATAAGGTGATCGCCTGCGTATACATCAGGTTCTGATCCGTTCTGAGTTTTTGTAGTTTACTGAATGCATAAGACTTAATTTCCCCGTCAAGATTCGGGAAGTTTAAATCGAAGCTCACAGCCGGGTGTAACAAGGACCCGGTTAAGTTCAATAAAAGGTCTACATCAGTTCTTTTTCTGGCTTTCTCGGCCAGTATGGGATTGTTAATGGTATATTCCTGTATGAAATTATCAAGTGAAACCCGTTCTCCTTTATAATCTGCCAAAAGGTCGATCTGAGCATCAAGGGGATCTCCGTTCCAGGTGATCCTTCCTCCTTTACGAATGCTGAATGGTTTTTGTATCAGGGTTAAAGCAGTAAAAAGATAGGTTCCCTCATCGATAAAGTAATTGCCATACATTTCAAATCCTCCGGTCCTTGTAATTTCAAGTCGAATGTCTCCTGTACCGATTCCCTGAATATTATCACCAGCTTTTTCATCTAATATGATCTTAACTTCCGCTCCGGGTCTGATCGATAAATTCATATCCAGATTGATTCCGGTCAGCTCGGTCCCTGCCTTTTCAAGTTCGTCCTTCTTAAATTGTTCACTGCTTGTAAACTTGATGAATGATTGTTGGCTTACTTCTGTTTCATATCGAACGGGAATCGTCAGTTTACTTCCTTTAAATGCTTCTGCATTAATACTAATGTCAATTTTTTCAACGGGCCCTTTGAAATTGACGTTTACTGCTCCAATACCTTGTCCATAATATAATGGATTCTCTAATTTGGTGGTTGAAAGCGACTTGATCTTGTCAGATTTGATCGATAAGTCAATGGCCAGATGGTTGAATAAGGTATGCTGTAAACCGCCTGTTACATTGGCTGTATTGCCAAGGTCATCTGTTAAAACCAATCCCGTAAAATCAATCAGCTCAGATGTGACTTTTACTTTTTGATTATTCGCAAAATACTTTGTTCCTAAATAATTTATTTTGGTCTCACAATCATATATTGTGGCTTCCCCGTCCACGATCATGTTTCCAACATATCCACTAATGCTAAGATCTCCAATCCCATACCCTTTGGTTTTAGAGATCAGGTCAGGCAACAAATGCTCCAGGAATGCAATCGGAAATTTGTCCAGGTGATAATTACTATTGAATAATCTTGCTTTTGTATCATAATCACCATTAAAATCAATGCGGTGAATATTATTGTCCAAAGAACCGGAAAAATTGATTTTACCTTTAATGTCATTATCCATCTGGACCTGCGAATACAGTTTTCCGTAGTCCTGGCTATTTACCAATAATTCATCCACGCTTATTTCTCCTTCAAATACAGGATTTGAAAATAATTCAGGAATGAGGATCCTGCCTTCGGCGCGACCACCAAACTCCAGTTTGTTATTGACTAAAAACGGGTTGATCAATTCCATGTTGAAACCTGAAATGATCGCTTTGATGCCCTGGTTATTATTAACGTCTTTTAATACAAGAGAATTGAGATTGTTGATCAATCCAAAATTCTCAATGTCTATATATTTTTCACCAATGATAATTTTATTGTTGTTTTTGATATACCAATTGTCCTCCAGAATCTCAATTTTACCATTTGTGATCTCTGTTTCAAATCCTTTTTCGTGAGGAGTGATCATAGCTGAAATGGCAACCGATCTGAATTTATCATCCAGGGTATCTATTTTTAGATTATAATTGAGCTGGTTTTTGTAAAGGGAAGCATCAAAATATAATGAATCAGTTTCAATATTATTATACTTTAATTTCTCTCCATTCAGCGTGATATTTCCGGATTCCCCCTGCAGTGATATTTCTGAATTAAAATTACTGAACTGAATATTACCCAGTAAAAGAGAATCAATGCTCGAATTTATTTCCATGATCTCAAGACTGTGATCAATGTGACCGCTGATCGTCATTTCCTTGACACTGGCCGGCATAGCCTGGACAATTTCAAAGAGGGTTTTTGAATCTGGAATGTAAATGTAAAAATCATAGTAGTAAGGCGGATTATTTGCTGTTTGCCTTAAATAGGGGATGGTCTTTGTTAATTTTGGATGATTTTTCTTTGCTACGTCAATGATAGCATCCGGAATTTCCTGCAGTTTATAAATACCATCAAAATAAAAAGAGATCACTTCTGAACTAAGGTCGATCAATCGCTCACCCCTTGAATTGACTTTTGAAGCGATCAGCACGGAATCCAGCTCAATTCTTTTTTCATTATTATCAAGAATAATATTTTTTGCAATAAAATGCCCGGATAAATTGTCAAAGGTGTTTCCTGTAAGATCTATTCTTAGATCTGATTTTACTTTTAAAGGTGTTTTTGAAATATTAAGATTAGCCAAATCCAGATGGCTGATGTGTGCGTCAAAATTATATTTGGGTATCGAATCTCCATAGTCGATCAAGCCGGACAAATTGAATTTGATAAACTCCTCGTAAATGGAAAAATTACCATTGAAAAGGTTTTTTTCAAGATAACCATCCATGATGAAATTCTTATATGTATGTCCTTTGTACCCAAGTGAATGGATCTTGGCATCTACGTCTGCCCGCAAAGTATTTATACTGAGTCCATGCCCATCCCGGATTTTAGTTGAGAGATCGATCTGACCAATATCCTGATTGTCAAGCATTCTGCCTAACTGAAAGTTTTTTAGATCAAAATTTCCGCTGAATTCGGATTCAGAGATGCCTGAAGAAAAATTTAATCGCATATCCATGTTCATAGAGCCCAGCTGGGTCCTTAAATCGCCATAAGCAACAAAATCATGGAAATATCCGTCAAAGGAACCAGTGAATTTCAGTTCACCTAAAGTATGTGCAGATTTTGAAAAATGCGTGCCAGGCAATAATTTATCCAGTGTATAGGTATTACTGGTTAAGGATTCCAGCCTGATATTCATTAATTCTTCTCCTGGTATCGTCAGGTTTCTTGAACTAAAAGAGCCGATCACTTTTGTTCTTTCGCCAAAAACCAGGTCAATGTCATTTCCCTTTAAATTGTTTATTTTGCCATAAAACCGTCCGTTTAAAGAAATGTTTTTATTTGCATTGTCCCGGAAAAAATCGTTGTGTGCCAGCTGCGGGGCAAAGTAAAATAGTTCAGCGGTTCTAATGGAACAATTGCTGAATGAGCTTTGAAGATATACTTCATTGTTAAAATCCAAAAATGAGCGGTAACCATCAAAACTCAAATTAATTTGATTTTTGATCAGACTTCCATTTGATTGTACGATCACATCTTTCAGATCAATCTCCTTATTTGAGAATTCAACATGATCAACCACCATTCGCTCTAACTGAAATCCGCTTTTTTCCTGAAAACCGGCATGTTCAATCCGGAACATACCTTCGTAAAAATTATTAAAATGAATTTCTCTGGCTTCAAAATCAAACTCAGAAAGGTCCAGTGAATTAAAGTTGATCGATCCTTTATCCGTATACCTGTGGGTATTTCTGTTATTTGAATATTTGATTTTGCTGTGATCGACCAAAAGGTGTTTCACATTAATATCAAATGTATCTGCCGGCACGAATCCTTTTCGGGCCAAGCCGGAAGATTTTCCTTCCGGCTCAGAAATTGCTAGTTCAAAATCACCGCCTCCAATGAAAATCTCTTCCATAACCAGAATCTGTTCACACAGGTCGAGTTTGCCAAATATGAATCTGCTTTGTTCAAGTTCCAGCTCAAGCTGTTCTCCGTCTTTGATCGAATAGGAAAAATTAAATTGATTAACTGAAAGT
>Ga0102812_10001182_pt1 | contig 18170 bp, 7 predicted proteins | sample ColrivemetaGS713_FD_79334 | JGI IMG/M metagenome (GOLD analysis project Ga0102812, IMG submission 79334) | Estuarine microbial communities from the Columbia River estuary - Flood tide ETM metaG S.713 | ecosystem: Environmental > Aquatic > Marine > Intertidal zone > Estuary | place: USA: Columbia... | reverse complement strand
TAAGTTTGTTTTTAAGAAAGCCATTTGAGCGTCACCTTTCTTACCTTTACCTAGCATCTTGTATAGTAAACCTGTAAAATCTTCAGCAGAAGCTGGAATAAGGAAATTATATTTACCTTTGCTTGCACCAACTGTTTTAGCTCTAGCTGCAGAATACTTTTTATAAGTTTCAATACCAGATGAATCTTCGATCATATCATTTACGACAGTATCAAAGGTTTGTCTCTTACTAGCTTTTGCTAATTGAACTTTAGACTTAACATCGATTTGACTAAGTACATCCTTAACCGCTTTAACATTTCCTGTGTGATCGTCTGCGAAGTAAAAGTCATTATAACCTTCAGCTGCTTTGCCCATAATCCACCCAGCTTTAGCCTGTGGAGTTCCATCACCTAATCCAGTTATGTTAGCAAGTGGAATATCTAATCCCATACTAGCTAAAAATTCTTTAATTGGTCCAGCTGCATCTGCAGGTCTTGCCGTTAAAACAAATACATCTTTAGTTCCACGTTTGTCTGCTATGATCTTAGCTACATCTAATAGTGGTCCTTTGCTCCCTTGCATTACTTTACTAAACTCAGAGAAATCCCATTGAGCTCCTTCAGCTTCCATGTTACCTGCTTCTTTAGCAAATGTAGCAGCGTCGATAGCTCCAGTAGTTCCATCAGGCATTGTGTATAACACATTGCTTTTAGTTCTAGCTAATGTATCATCAAAATCAAACACTCTAATTTTCTTAACAGGTTGGTCTAGTTTTCTAGCGAGCTCTAAAGCTTTATCAGTTTTTTCTAAAGCATTTATAGCTGTTTTAACACTGATAGGTCTGTCGTATTTTATAGCGTCAGGTATTAAATCGCTATCACGTTTTGAAGCCATAACTTTACCAGGAACTAGCTCTGATTTTACTTTAACCTCTTCTTTGTATTCTTTTATAGACTGAACATCGTCAGCTTCTAATTCTACTAAACCATCACTTAAAGCTTCAAGAGGAGTTATTTGTTTTTTAGTTTTTATGTCGTAGAAAAATACACCTTGCTCTGATAAATCAGAAACCATTTCTTTATACCTAGTAAGCATTGGGTTATCTGTAGACTTATAGTCTAACCCCATTTTAGACTGTAGCTTTAAATTTCTAAGCATATCGTCCATTTGCTCTGTTATTAAAGCAGAGTCAAAAGTTTCTAATTCATTTAAAAACTCCTGTTTAGCTTTAGCGTCTCCAGTTCTTGCATAAGCGTAAGCAGCTACAGCTACTCTGTTTGCTGGTTTAGTGTGTTCAAAAACACCCTTGTCACGGTCTGGTCTAGTTAAACCTAATTTCTCAAGCTCTTTAAAGCTAAACATTTTACCGTCAACGCCTGTTAAAACATATCTAGTTCCAGAGGCACGCTTACCTAGAGCAGACATATCAGCAAAAAGCTGAGTTATCATATACCTAGTTACTTCAGGCGCAACATCTAACTCGGATATTGTTTCAACAAGATCAGCTAGCTGTAATTTAACTTTAGAGCCTTCATTGAATAAATCTTGTAAAAATTCTAACTTACCAGCTTGATCTAGTTTATTAAACTTTGACTTTGGGTTTGTCCAGTAATCTTTTGAGTAAGTTTCTTTTTTTGTTTTTATTTTTTCACCCTCTGGAATACCTTTTAAAAAGTTATTTCTAAAGTCGTTTATATTAACAGCCATAGATCCTCTAGATGTTTTTGTTTTTTCACCTAAATTCTCTGCGGTTAATAAAATAGAAGTAGGTTCTTTACCGACTCTAAAACCACCTATATTAGCTGGCGTTATAAAGCCACCGTACAAAGCTGTTTCTATTTGTTGCTTATTAAATCCTTTAGCCGCTAATGCGTCTACTAGTATTTTAACACCTACCCTAATTCTATTTAAACCTTCTAAACTTCTTTCGTCAGCTCTATAGGTTTTGTCACCAGTTATTAAATCTACAGTGTCAAACGTATATCCTTTAGATAAATCTGAAGCTAAGCTTTCGTCTATAATGTTTTTTAATTCTTTAAAGCTTCTATCTGAAAACCTTTTAACAGCAACTTCTTCGTTTTTCATGCTGAAAACGCTAGAGATTTCTGAAATAACTTGCCTTCTAGCTTCTAAATCTAAACCTTCTATAGGGTTTTCTTTAAAGTATTCGGTGGCCGCGCTTTTCCAAGGCTGCTTAACACTTTTGTCTTTCAACTTGGCTTCTAGTATATCGTTAAAACCTTTAGAGCTAGTAGCTTTCAAAAACTCATCTACCAAACCTGGTTTTATATTTGCTTCTGCTAAAAGTCTTTTACTAGCCATAGCTTTATTCTTGCCTGCTGCAACATCTTGCTTAACTTCTAAGCTTAAATCTGTGTCAGATCTTACAATTTCATTTGTAACTAACTTACCGTATAAACTAGCGATACCTTTTAACGCCTGAGCTTGTGGTGATCTAGCGTCAAATCCTTTAGCTTTCTTACCTTCAACAATTCCAAACGCTTCTAAGAAATCAGCTTTACTAATTCCTTTGTTTAATTTAAACGGAGCAAGTCCAGCGCCTTTACCTAATCTAGCTTGTTTAGTATAAAAAGCATTAAGTAGGCTTTTTGGCACGCCAGTAGACGTACCTAAGAGCTTCTCTGTTGCAGCTTCTACAACTGCCCCTTCTGGTAATATCTTTAATAATTTATCTGCGTTCTTATTGACAAATTGCTGAATAGCTGTAGCATCACCTTTTGATAGATTAGCTGTTGGACTAGTTAATTTTTTAACTTTTTCTATACCAATTTCAGCTGCAATAATTTCAGGAGCTAAGTCACCAAGTTTTTTAAATGTTAGATTTTTAGGATCGATGCCTTTAATCTTCTCTTGTACTTGCTCTTTAATTTTAGTTACAGCTTCGTTTGAAATAAACGAGCTTGGTTTTATTTTTCTAGTAACAGGTTTTGTAGGTACTTCAACGTCTTGCTCTGTAGCTGTTTGGCGTTGCATTTTTTCAGTAACACCTTCTTGCGATTCAGATTGAATAATTTCATTATACCTAGGATCAGCTTCGTAAAACTCTTGTAATCTAGCATCAAACAAGCTTCTACCAGAAGCAGACTTTGCATTCAAATAACCCATGACACTATCGTTTCGATCTGGTGTCCATTTATCTATTAAGCCAACTAATCCTCTTTTTTCATCTAAAGCAAAAGTTCTAGCTATATCGTCAATAACGTCTTCGCTTAGGTTTATGTTACGCATACGTCTTTTAGCTTCATCAACTAAAGAATACGCGGCCATAATGGTAGCATCTTTCTTTTTTTTAGGATCAAGAAGATCTAGCTTCATAGATTCAACTTCTTGATATACTCTCTTACTAGCTTTAGCCGAGACATCTGAGTCTTTATTTTTAGTTTGTTTGTTTAACTCTAAGTCTATATTACTAACAAGATTTTTTTCTGCTGAAATAATCAATTCAGTTCCCGCCTCTAGGTCTTGACCTCCTGTCTTGTTTAACTGCTTAAGCTGCTTTAGCGTTATGTCTGGGAATTTTTCAGCTACATCTTCTATAGTTTCTCCCTCTTGAACTACATAAGTGTTATTGACTTCTAAATCATCATCAACAAGCGCTCCCTTAGCTCCTTCTAATCTTACCTTGTTTTCAGCTGCTGACCAGCCTTTACCAGCGTCAGTAGACTTATTGTAAGCTACTATAAAATCAAAAACATCTTTTCCAGTGTCAAATCTTAAATTTAAAGGTTGTTTGTTTGTTGGGTTTTTTAAGAAGTTCGATATTTTTTTGCCTATGTTTTTATACCAAGCCTCTTGCTTTGGGTTGTATTGAATATCGCCGCTAGAAAGGTATTCACTCATTAAAGGTATAACTTCAGACCAAGTGTCTTCTGCTGAATACTTTGAGTCATTAACGTATGACTGAAATTTGCTTAAAAACTTAGCTCCTCCACTTATTTCTTTGTTGTTAAGAAACTCTAGCATTAAAGATTTACCAAACTTAATAGCAAGTTCTGGATTTCCTTTAAGAGCTTGCTCCCAAAAAGGATGCAATGTTTCATGTTTACCACTCGTATAAACGTTGTCTTCTGCAGACACTTGATCGTTTATCAATATAACTTTCTTTGTCACGCCATCTTCTTTAAATTCTAAAGATTGACCATAACCTACGTCTTCTATAACTTTTCCTCCTTTAGCTATAATTTCTGCTTTTTTGACGTCTATTTCTTCTTGACTACCAAAAGGAAGAAACTCAACATCCATTTCAGCAGCTTTAGCTTTTGATCCTTTTCTAGAAATAGATTTTTCAAGTTCTGGTTTTACTATCTCAGCAAGAGCCTCTCTTTTGTTTTCTATTTTTATATCAATATTTTCATGGAAAGCCTCGTCCATGTTTTTCTTTCTGTTTTGAAGATCTGCAATTTCTTGAAGTATTATAGCTGATTCAAGTTGAGTTTCTGAACTAACGCTGTTTGGTATGTTACTCATTTGGTTATTAACAGCTCTAACGTCTGAGAGTACCTTAGAAACTTGCTCTTGAGTAACGTCTCCGTTAGCAACCATTTGATTCATTATTTCTTTAGAGCCATCTAAATCTAAACTTATTTGGTAAAGGCTTTGTAATTGTTGCTCAGCTCTTCTAGGTCCAAGCCCTCTAAAATTTAAATTAGCAAAAGCAGAACCTGAACCAAAAGAGGTCATAGCTAAGTTTATAGAGTCTTGCATTGTCATGTCTTGTTGTAAGACATCTTTGCCAGCTATACTGTTTAAATAAGAATTTAAACCATAAACCTCAATACCTTGTTGAGTGAACTCTTGAGCAACCTCAAAAACTCCATCAGCAACTGTGTTCACAGCTCCTTGCTTTGTAGGTTTCAATCTTTTGAGTGAATTGAATATATTAAATCCAGCTCCTGATACGCCTTTTTTGCTATAACCTTTTATAGCGTTTTTAATTAAACTACTAGAGCTAGCCGTTCCAAACAAGTTTTTATTTAAGTTATCTACGTATTTACTATTTGGGGACAAAACGCTTGTTATAGAATATATAGCAGCTCCATATCTTGCAGCTAAATCTGACATTTCGTCAGCATCACTGGAATTTATACCAGCCTCTATAAATTGATCGTAAGTGTTTTGCTTTGTTCCAAAATAACCGCTAGCACCGTAGTAACCCATTGCTCCAACTGACGCTGCTGGTATTCTTATTGCAGAAGCTAGTTTTGTGATACCTAAAGCTTTAGAAGCACCGCCCGTTAAAGAAGTGCCTATTACATCATAAGCCATTCTACCTGAAACACCCGCGAACTCTTGAAGAGATCCCATACCGCTAAAAGAAGATCCTGTTTTTTCACTTTCATCTAAAGATTTGTTTATTTTTTCAAACTCACCTTCACTAACGGTACCTAGTATTACTTTATTTGTAACATCGTAAATAGCTCCAGCTTCGTCTTTTATGTATGTAATACCATCTACCTCCGCTTCTTTTCCTGTTACAAACTGATACCTAACATCTTCAGTCTCTCTAGATATGTCTCTTTCTTGCTTTACACTTCTTCCGTAAGTGTTGTCTATACCTAATAGGTCTTTAATACCAAAAGCTATTTCCTCAGCTCCACTCATATATCCTCTTGATGCTTTCTTAGCAGCTAAATACAAGTCTCCGTTTAAGTTTTCTTGTGATTTTATTTTGTTTATAGTTTGGTCTCTTTCTGCTTGATCTTGAATTTTAGATATAGATAACTCTGGAAAAGCTAAATCCTTATACTCTTTTATACTGTTGTAGTTATACAAGCCATAACTATTTTTACCATATTTGTTGTCAAAGTAATTTTTAGCTTTTAATAAAGCCTTGTCTACGCTTTCTACATCTTTAAACTCTTCAGGGTTTTTCTTGATGTAACTAGAATATAGCTTTTTTAAATAATCAGCTTCTTGCTCTTCAATGTATAAGTCTAGATACCTTTCTTGTGATCTCTGTTGGTTAATAATAGAGTTTTTCAACTCACCCTGCAAAGACTTTGCTGTGTCAGGGTTTTCTTCAGAATCAATATTCTGTCTAATAGAGGTTTGCACTATACCATATCCTTGGTTTGGGTTCTCAATAGCATCTAAATAATCGTTACTATAACCTTTAGAATTCATGTAGCCTAGGAAATCGTCATAATCAAAGCCGTTGATGCTTTTTAATAAATCTGACTTATAATCATAATTTACTTTGGAAATAGCAGCATCTTCCCTAAAATCCTCTTTATATTTACCAGTGTAAGGTTGATCTTTAAACTCAACATGTCGCTTACTTTTGTTTAAATCTTCAGTAACTATATAGTCTGTTAGTTTTGAATCCAGGGTTCGTTTTTGGTGTTTTTTTATAGCTTTATCTTCAAAGCTGTCGTCAACGAACTCGTCGTCTGGAGTAAATCTAGACTGAGCTCTATTTTTAAAAAATAACTCTTTTCTATTTAAAAATTCACCACTTTTTGTTTCGCCTTTAATGTCGTCTGGATTAAACTTAGAAACACTATTAACTTGGTCCTCAGTAACATTCAAGTAGTCACCTATGTTAAAATCTTTATAAACCTGTTCTTGTTTTTGTTTTTGTTTAAAAAACTTTTCTTTGTTAAAATCAGAATGACCAAATTCAGAGGCAATAGCATATTCCCCTGTCGAACCCATTTCATGTTGTTTCCATTCTTCAGAACCTTTTGGCTTGTAGGAATAAACACTTTTTCCTTCGTCGTTTATATCGTATTTATAATCAAATTCATCGACAGATATAGATTCACCTGGTTGCGCTACAGCTGTGTATTTTGCGTATTTGATTTGTGACTCTCTAGCTTTATCCATTTCTTTATCAGTCATGCCAAAGCCAAAAAATCTAGGCTCTTGAGATGCTGATTCTCCACTTCCAGAATCTGAACTCTCGGATGCTACCGGTGTCGGTACTACAGCCGCATCTGTTTCCGCAGCACCGTTTGTCTTTACTTCTTCAATAGGAGTTTCAATTACTTCTTCAACTTCTTGCTGACCCCACTTGTTTTCTATTTTCCATTGTCTAATAAGCTCGGCTTTATTAGGGTTTGAATCTGGAATAGATGCTGTGTATTCTTGTAATTCGTTCATTTAATTTAATTTAAGTCGTTATCATCTAAAAATTTCTGAGCCTTTGCTTTTTTAGCTTCTGCTAAATCAAACACAGCTGCATCTTCCTTAACCGATGGAGTTTGGTTACTAGCAAATTTCAATAGATAATTATTCATAAAGTATTCTTTGTATTTTGATTCAAATAAAACTTTTTTGTCTTGTTGTAACGGTAGATCTTCTTCGTAACTCCAGCTTGATGCTCCAGCGTTAGCGTCCTGAGCCATCTGAGCGTCCTCTTCGACACTTGTGTCTTTAGATATATAAACGTTCCAAGCAGCAACGGCTTCTTGCTCAGAGTCCATTAAACCAGCAACCTCGGCGTTTATAAACGGAGTAACCTTTTTTTCTATTTTTTCTAAGTCGTACTTAAGCACGTTTCTACCCTTGCCATTTCCTATGTCTACAATCTCGTAGTCAAATGAACCATCTGGATTCATCATCACATATTCTTCGCTAATTTTAGCTGTTGCTAATAATTCTCCGTCTTCTCCAACCATTTCAGGTGAAAATAAACCTATTTCAGTTAACAGCCTTAGCATGTCTTTATTTATATCAGGTGTTGAAGCAATTAGTGATGTATTAGCTTTAAGTATTGCAGCTAGTGAAGAGTTGTTGATAACTAAAGGATTTTCAAAAGCAGGTCCTATAAATGTTATTTGCTGGGAACCATCAGGCAATAAATCTAAATAAGCATTATAGCCGTCAGTTTTAGAAAAACCAGGTTTACCACTCATTAAGCTATTAGCGGCCGTATATTTATAATTATTGTTTAAATCAAAATTAGGCTCTTCAGTAGTGCTAAGTTCACTGACAATTGAAGATAAAAAATCTAAAGATACTTGAGGCGCTTGTTCTAGCTGCTTTAATTGAGCTAGTTCTAATGCACAATGTTCTGATGTACACTTATTGGTTTCAATAGCCATTTTTATTTTAGCATATATTTTACCTGTGTTTCTATAAGCGTTGTCTAGTAATTGAAAATTATAATCACTAGTGCTTGAAACAAACTCTTCACTATAAGCAATAGCATTACTTTGATTGAACTGCTTTAAGTAAAGGTTTTGAAGTAAGTTTTTGTTTTCCATGTTTTTTTATATTAACCAAATGCACCACCTGAAGCGGCTCCTCCAACAGCATTAGTAACTCCACTAATCATACCAAGCGTGGCACTAGTTTCATCAGCCTGCGACTGCGCTCTAACTGATTCAGCCATTCCTAATTGACCAGCAATTCTATTTAATTGACCCATTTCTCTTTTTTCGTTTTCACTATACACGAATGATCTACCAGCAACATCAGCTTGCTGCAGTCTTTGCTGTTCAGACATTCTTTGCTGTTGAGCTCTTTGTTCTCCAGCTGCTCTTTTATCTTCGTTAGATTTTTCTTGTTGTTCTATACTAGCTGCAACACCTCTTTTAGATCTTAAAGCTGCATTTGCTAAAGCGGTCGCACCACCAGCACTCGCACCAGTAGCTCTTAAAGTGTCTAATGTGTTAGCTAAAGATATATCAGCCTCTTCTATCTGTATTTCAGCTGCCTTTGTTGCTACAGATAATTGAGCCATAGGATTACTTATCATACTTGCAAGACTTTGAATACCTTCGTAAGGATTTATTACATCTTGTCTATTGGCTTCTAGCATAGCCATTTTAGCCTGCAGTCTTGCTTTCTCTCTTTCAGCTCTTTTTCTTTCTTTTTTAGCCGCTCTCCCGCCAATGATACCTCCAGCTATTGAGCCAACGCCTCCAATTATTGCTGCCGTTACTATTCCTGCCATAGTTTTTCTTTTTTAGTATATTCTTCTATAGTTATAGAATACAATGATTCTTCTACTTGTTTCATGTCTTTGGTGTTCGTGGGGTTTTTGTGCACGTTTATAAAAACAGAGTCTTCTAAAGACCTTATAAGTCTTTTAGCGCCTTTTATTGATTTTTCATAGCAAGGTGCTATATGCTCCACGTCTTCCCCGTTTGTTGTAACTATTATCTTACCTTTCATTAAAAACCAAAAATGCTCTGTATGATGCATAGCGCTAACAATAACACAGTCTTTAGGCATAGTTAGTTTACGCATATAAAGTTGATCTGAAAAGTTATTTTCTATTTTAAAAACATCATTATTAACTAAGTTCTCCCCATCTCCAAACACAGTGCTATCGTTTTTATTAGCTATTAAAATGTTTTGAAAATCCTCTAGTCTTTTAGTGTAATTACTTAACTTATCCATTAATAACCGTTATTAAAAACATAAGTAGATCCAACGGAAAAAAGTTGTTTTTCACCACCTGGATCAGTTGTTAAATCTGTTGAAATAGTAACATTAGCGTAAAAACCTTTTACACCAGATATTTCATTACCAAAATTAACTTCTCTTTCTGAAGGAACAGAGTCGTTAACTAAGTTTGCAACGTATTTATTTTCTTTCAAATTAAAACCAGCTTGATGCCTATCTAGTGAAGGATTTGTTGTTCCATACGCTGTAGAATAATTAGGTCTGTCTACAACCAGTGATATGTTTAAGTAATCATATTGCTGAACAACTATAGCTTGATTTACGGTTAATATATTTGTTGTAGAATCATAGCTAACTACAGTTGTGCCAGTTGGAACTCCAGTTCCAGTTACAATGCCACCTATAGGTATTAACAGTATTTGACCATTTGTTTGAGTAGGATTAATTTGAACAGTTGTTGTAGTTAATTGTGGTAAAGATATTAAAACATTTAAGTCAGTTACCACAAATTCACCTTCAAAATAACTTTTTATTCCAGTAGTCTCGTCAAATGTAACTGCATTAAATTGATTTGTCCAACCTTTTGGCGTGAGCATTTCACCTGTTCTATCTGACTTAAAACTCGCAACTTGCCACCCACTAGTTCCTTCATAACTAACAGTTTGAAACGACTTAGAGTTTGAAGGGTTTTGATTTACTACAAAGCTAATTGAACTTTGGTTTGAAACACCATAAAAACTACCTCTTGGAATATTGTTTCCAGCTGGAGTTCTTGAAACGTAGTGTTTAAACAAACCTCCATCTTTAGCGGTGTAAAATACATTTCTTAAACTAAATATTTGTTCTGGTTGATAAGTGAAAAAACTAACCCAACCTTTAACTGATTCATCAAAAGACAAAGTGCTAAAATTAGTAGAATCTGGTTGAAGCACTGGGTTTCTTTGCATTGAAACAACGTATTGTGAATTATGAACATCATATCCTCCTATAACATATCCTTCTGCGTTATTGTTGTCAATAGAAATTAAAGTATCTCTGAAAAAATCTATCATACCATAACCCGATATTTCAGTTATTCCATCAGCGCTTAACCTAAGTATAGCATTATTGTTTTTATCTGAAAAATATTTTTGATAACCATAAACAGCAAAACTTTCTGGGTTCTTACTTATACCATATTCACCAGCGTAAGGCTGTATTGTTCCAATAACTAAGTTGGAATTAGTAATCGCACCACCACCTTCAGCAGAGTATATTGCATCTTTATCTATTAATGCTCTTGATACTTTGCTTTCTTGAAAAACAACAAGATTAGTATCTTCAGCATATAGTTTTTGTATAGAGCCATTAGAAGGATCTGCACTTTTTGTAATATCTTCAGCTACTGAAAATACATTAGAATTATTAATACCAGTTCTAGAATTAAATATACCTGAGTATATTAAAGAGTTTATTCTAAAAGAAGCTGATTCATCTTCTTCAACTAAATAAGCTTTAGCTCCATAATCTACCGTTGTATTGTTATATCCTCCTCTAATTCTAGCTTCTTCTATAGCCCAGTTTTCTGGTTCAATAACGTCATTAACAACTTTATAGCCACCTAAGTCATCTGGAATGCCTAAAGATCCGTTCCAAACAGGTTGATTGTCTGCTATCGTCTTCTTTAATACAAAAGAGTTAAAATATTTAACTTCTATTACTGCTCCCATATGTTAATTATCACTTATTTTTATTTTAAATTACAGTTGAACCTGCCAAAAGTATTGATCTACTTCAGATTGTGGAATCTCTACTGATAATGCGTTACCGGATTGAAAGGTTGGACCTGCATCTGGATTAATAAAATTTCCATTTTCAGGTATAAATATCCCGTTTGGATCACCCGGTATTGGAGTTATGCCCATTTTACTGTATTTACAGTTAGCTCTCCAAATATCATCTAATCTTTGTTCTCCTTCAAGTACAGAAGCTCTCATTATTCTAGCTCCAGTTCTTGGGTAAGCCACAATAGGATATGTATCTCCCGGTCCTCCCAATATAGTAAGATTGTTACCGTTTCTTATTATTCCACCACCTGTATTACCTGTGCCAAAACCTGCATTTTCCCCACCCTGTATTAAACCATCAACAAAAGTACCCTCACTATAGCTTGGGTTAACACTTATATTATCTGATTCAAAGGGTTGATTAGCGTAATTTACAGAAAGATTATCAAGATCAGAACTAACAAAAGTCATGTTTCTATCCCATGGACCATTATACAAATAGAATCCTAAGGCAGCAGTTGGGCCTTGTGTTACTTGAAAGGTAGTGTAATATTGAAAAACCTGGTTACTTGTAGCTGGACCTCGAAGGTCGCCACCTAAAAATATTTTCCTTGTTAGAAATCTATATGTTTTTACATTTTCAACTTTAACACCGAAGTCAACAACAAAGCTTACTTCTGCTGAATCACTGCTTCCACCAGCATCTTGCACTTCCACTGTAAAGTTGTATCTATCAGCTGGTGTTGAGTCGCCTTGTGTATTAACAAGATCTATTTCAAAATCACCATTTAGGTTTTGTATTGGGTTTTGTAAATTAAAATATCCATTTGATATAACGTCTGTTCCAGATGAATTAGTTATTGTTTTAATTTCAACATTATTGTCATTTAAATTATTAGATAAAGCAATGTTTCCACTTCCGTTTCTACACTTTATAGTAGTAACCAAAGCATCTCCTGGGTTTAAAAGAATTTCATCACCGGGATTAGGTTCTGATATACTTGGAGGGACATTATCTAGATTCAACTGTAAGGTAAATGGAGTTAATAAACCGTTTACTGTGGCCTGAAGATTTATAGTAAAATTTCTTAACTCACTATTGTTATCAAAAAATATATTATTAAAATATTCTTGGTTAACTGTTATATTATAACTGTTAGTATTCGCTGGTACGTTCGTAAGCACAAAATAGTTTACGTCTTCAGGTACAGGTGTTACAGAGTTTTTTTGACTAACTATTTCTAAAGGAGAACCGTTTGGTGCTAGAATATCAGCGTCTGGAACTGCTATTCCAAAATTATTGACTATACTTATATTTGATGTTGAAATATTTTCACCTTGTTGAATATCTTCATCAAAATTAGTTGGATTGAAACCAAATAAAGCAGCTCCTCCAGAAGATTCATTTAATATAGCATTGTTTAAATCTGATATAAGACCAGATGTAGATGTTTCCCAAAATATATCTAATAAACTTTCTTGAGGTTCTGTTTCATAAACAGCTAAGTACTGAATACCAGGTAAACCCTGACCAGTTACAATTATATCACTACCTGCAGAAACAGTTACGCTTTGATTAACTTCTATTTTTGCTAAAGCAGAGTGATCCACGTCTTGACCAGCTGTAACATTAACGACGTTGTTTAAAGTTAAAATGCTTGGTGTTGGCGATGTGTTTGTAACACTAGAAATAATGATTGTTCCTTTTGGTATGCCATTTCCTTCAACTAAACGATTATTAGCTGGAACTGGGTCAAGAGTTGTTATAGTGTTGTCTGTTGTATTAGTTGCTGCTACAATTGTTACAGGGGTTGATGGTGGTGTATATGCAAGCCCATCAACTTCTAAGTCTTCAGGAAAACCAGGACCAGAAACTTTACTTCCTACTTGTATAGTGCTTACAACGCCAGAAGTGTTTGCTACTTGTATAATATTAGTTGTAGCTGAAACACCGACAGTAGCTGTAACCGTGTCGTAATTTGTTTTTGAATCTTGACCTATTTTTTTACTTGTACTTATTCTAGCTATAAGAGGATTTGAATCTAAAGAATAAAACTGAGGAAAGTAATTTGGTCTAGGGGTTTTTTCGCCAACCGGAACATACTCAAATAAATCAGCAACAGTAGATATAGTAGAAACTGTGTCAGATGATCTTTCTGGATAGTACTGGATATTAGCTAAGCCTACGTTGTTTGCTGTAATAATTGTGCCTGTGTTTTCTACACGACCAAAAAGTTGAACAGAACTTCTAAATTGTCTTTGCTCAGGACCTACTTCTGATAAATCCCTAGGCACTTTATTTATATTATCGTTTATTAAAACCACATGAGATGTTTTACCAAGCTCTAAGGTTTGATCTTGTGGGTACGATGCCATAATACCAGGTAAATAAACATTATAGTAATCTTGCTCTGTTTGCTTAATTACTATTTTATAAGTATACCAACCCAGCGGATTGTAGTCTAAACTAGTTGATTCTCCGTCGTATATTCCAGGTGTTCCTAGTTGATTATTTCTAGTAGAAGATATAACTTCGTTAAATAATATTTTTAAAGAATCTCCAGGCCAACTACCAGGTATATAGTTTACAGAACTATCTTTATAACCTGAATATATTGTATCTCCAGAGAAACTAAAACCACCAACTTTAACAGTTTCTTTATTGTTAGACAGTAAAACGGTTGAAGTTCTACCATATCTATCAGACAATACAACTCCTGCTTGATAGTTTCTATTTGTTTTTAAAGAGCTATTAGGATATTCTATTATACTAGTATTGTTTTCAGTAGTTCCTCCTGGTTCTAGCAAAACAATATCTGCGTTTTGAATATTAGTAACAGAATTTGTTAATTCTAAAATAAAGTCTCCTGGGTTCAGTGGATCTGGCGTTACAGAAATAACCTCAGTATTTGGAGGTATAGTTCCGGTGCCTACAATTAAAGTAATAAAATCACCTACACTAATTTCTCCTATAGCTCCTTTTTTTATTGTTATAGTTGTTCCGTTATAAGGACCACCAGCTATTTCACCTTCTGTTCTATTTAAGTCAAAAGCAGATTTATCAGAGACAGCTACATTATAGTTTAAACTAGCAGGTGGTGTATGCTTATCTTGATAGTTACCATATATAACTCTATTTCCAGAAACTTCTTGAGCTAAAGCTTTTACAGGTATTTTATCAAAAACTCTAGTTGTAGTTTTTTCTGGTAAAGTTTTAAAAGGTTTTTTTGATTGATAATTGTAAGAAAAATAGTTAGGATTGTTAGCGTTTAAAACAACATCATCAACCAAGGTTTGAGGTAAATCTACTGTAACTTGGCCACCTGTTGAAGGATTATTTACGTCTGTTGGTTCATAAACTGTTACTTTAGGTTTACCTACTATTCCAAAACCAGTTATTAAAGAACCTACTTCTATACCTCCCTGTAGGTTGTCTATGTTAAAAACTGTGTCTGTCGTAATAGCACCATCTACAGAAAAAGTTCCAGCTGAATTAACTACATCGTTAATTGACACTGTATCAACTACCTTTACAGCAATAGCGTCTGATTCTTTATACAGTATGTCTATATTTCTTATCTTAAGACTGTTAGATATATCGTAATTTAAAAAAGGTAGAGGTATTTTTAAATGAATATTGTTTACTTTATTTTCAACAAAGCTAACAACAGTACTTCTATAAGCGTCAGATTGATCGTCTACGTCGCTTATGTTTTCTTGCTTTACATACATAAAATATCCATCTTGCTTTGGTATAAATGCTATTTGAGTAAATGGAGCAATTAAAGAATACTCATTGTCTTCAAATTGAAATCTATAACTAAATCTAGAGAATTTGTCTTCTAAAAAATCAGGATCTCCAGCAAAATCTGGGTCATAATAAGGATTATAATTTAATATTATCTCTGTACCTGCATTTAAGTTTTCAAAAACAGCAGAAGTCGCTGTTATTTCCCAAAAAGGATTCGCGGGGTCTGTTGTGTTGTTATATGCAGCTGTGTCAACTTCTGAATTTGGTATAGGAATTATTTTACCGAAAGTATCTACATAAGCTAAAGAAGATCCATCATCGTATACAGTTGCTGTTAAACCCGGTGTAGCAGTGGTTTTAGCCTGAATATCACCTTCAAAAGCTAGTAATTCTATTGTATTAGTTGCAGGTGTTGTTATTGCTGTTTTAATTTTTCCAGCTCCACCGTTTGGATAAAATTTACTAACAACATCTTTCATTGTTGATTCATAGTCATTATCATTAGGAGATAAAAAACTTTCTTGATACAATTCCATGCAAGAATAAGGATTGTATTTTGCAACAGATATTTGGTCTTCAGTTGTATAGTAAGTTGTATTTGTAACTCCAGATGGATTAGCTAAGTCTACGTTTATTTTTCTTGGTTGATTTCTATTATCAGTCCAAAATAATAAGCTTTCTAAAACGTTAACTCCATATATAGGGTTTGTTGTGCAGAAGTTTAAAAAAGCTCCTTCAACTAAAAGAGTTAAAGAGTTGTTTTGAACATTGCAAGCGAATATGTAATTTTTAGCAGTTGGTTCGTAAGGATATTCTTCACTGTAAGTAGAGCCTACAAAAGGATAGTTTGTTAAAAAAACATATACAGTGTTTATTTGATCGTTAGCAAAATATCCTATGCAATTAAGATTAGCTATTCCAGTTGCGGCCTCAAAGTCAAATACTTTGTTATTACCTAAAACGTTTTCAACTGAACCAACAGAGTCACCTTCTGACTTGCTTATCTGAACATTTACAGCGTTTCTATATTCTCCGCTTGGTACTATACGAGCGTCCAAGTCTTTATTCATCTTGGACTTTAAAAAAGTATTTAAAGCTTTAGCCATTTAATTTTAGTGTTTAATCCATTTAGATTTACCTCTCATTACTTGAGATATTTCGTCAAGCTTAATGTTTGATAATCTTATCTTGGCATTTCTTAGTTTAGCATATCTTTCTTTCTTTAATCTTTGAACTATATACTCTGGTTGATTTGCACGAGTAGATATTATAGCATGTAATATATGTGCATATAAAGCTTCTTCTGCCATTTTAGGTATTCTAGTATCTGAATCATATGCTAAGCCATCAGATATGTATTCTAATACAATTAAGCGATATACTAAGTGACTAGAAAAAGACATTTTACCTTCTCTCTCATTTAAGTTAAAGTAACCGTTAATATTAGCTAATTGAGGTTCTAATCCATATAATCTTCCAAAATCTCTAAACCCAATAAATTCACCGTTTTGATTAAAGTTAAAAGAAAATTCATTTATACCACCTAAACCAGAGTCATCAATTAAAAAATCTCTAGCATCACCAGTGTGCCATCTTTCTTGAGTAATCGATGTACCTTCAATATCTGAGCCAAAGTTATCTTGCGTTGGAACTCCTTTTTCATCTTGTATCTGCGTATAGTAAGGACTTATTGTAAGATTGTTTGTAGGATAGATAATATGCTTAACACCTAATTGATCGATCCAAGAAGCTCTAACATAATTAACGTAATCCTGAGGTAGTGCTAATGTTAAACTAGCAGGTATTGTTAATTCAGCTGATTTAATACTTTTCAATGTATCGTAGCTAAACTCTTGTAAGCCTCTTTTAGCAAAAAACAATACATCAGATTTTTTAGCTGTTTGTATTAGCTTTCCATCACCTACATAGCCAACCATAAAGTTATCTATAGCATCATTAAGCGTAATATATGAGTAACTACCATAATTATCTTCAACTATTTGACCGTATGCTTTTTCAGCTTCTGTACTACCATATAATCCACCATCTAGTTTTTTTAACTGAACAACTATATAAAGACCGGTAGCTGGAGCAGCAGGAAATGTTACTGCATTATCTACAACTGTAAACGTTGTAATGTATTCTGAGTAAGATCCAGGTAATCCAGTAGAACTTGTATATAGCTTAAAGTTGTTTAAAGCGTAGTTAACATTATTAGGATCAAAACTTCCTAAAACTAAATCTGTATCAAATGTAGTTTTAAAAGCTAATGTAGTATTATCGCCTCTAAAGCCTTGAGCGCCTTGATAATATTGTTGGTTAGTTTCAGTTATTAAGCTCATTTATTATGATTTTTCGTTAATTGAAGTCTCTTGAACGTCTTGAGCAGCTGCTTGAATTATAGTTGGATTATTTATTATTACGCCGCAATATTTAAGTATTCTCATTATAATATCTGATTGTTCAGATGTTTCTAATTCAAAATCTACAGAATCAACAGAGCTATATATGTAAGAGTTATTTGTACTAGTGTTAAACCTCCAAAAAGGAGTTGTAGGTTTAAACAAGACGTTAACTAATACCGAGTCAGGTGACGGATCTATTTTTAGCACAGGGCCAGTAGTTGTCGTTGAAGATGACGAAGGTGGTTTTATGTATACTATAGGATTTTTTTTTGTTGGTGCTGTAAGCTTTGATCTTGTTATCTTATTGTAGTCACTTTTAGTTACAAGTTGAGTTGTTGAATCAATATTACTATTACCACTATATGTTGATATCACGTCTCCAATATTGTACACCGTCTTATTAAGTAAACCATTAGTATCATATAGTGAATATATAAACTCATTAGATCCAGCTGCTACTTGTGTAAAAGCTACTTCTTCTACGAAAGGTGTTAATTTATATGATATGTTTTTAAAAATATTAAAAAATTCAGTATCATTTTGAGAATTGTTTTGATTAAAGCGGTTAACTTGATTTCCATCAGGAAAATAAGATTGAAAAATTTCATCTTGAACTTGAGCAGCTAAACTATTAAATTCAGCCGGTGTTACATAACCTCTTTGCTCTTTGTTTAATATAAACAAGACTGTTTGATATACTGTATTTATATTTACCGCCATTTTTATTTTTTATTATAATATATTGGAGACCACTTACGCAGCCTCCAGTATATTAGTATTACCTGTTTTTATAGTTTTTTATCTATAGACTTATAGATTTCTACTCCTTCGTCTGTTTTTAAGAAAGCCGCAAACGCTGAGTAAGGGTTTTCATCAAAAGGAACGTTCATT
>Ga0102812_10001177_pt1 | contig 18213 bp, 14 predicted proteins | sample ColrivemetaGS713_FD_79334 | JGI IMG/M metagenome (GOLD analysis project Ga0102812, IMG submission 79334) | Estuarine microbial communities from the Columbia River estuary - Flood tide ETM metaG S.713 | ecosystem: Environmental > Aquatic > Marine > Intertidal zone > Estuary | place: USA... | reverse complement strand
CGAGGTACCAGTGGATCAGCATGCGGACGCCATACAGGGCCGGGATCATCAATACGGCGGCAAGCATCTTGTAGCCGTAGTTCAGGGTGGCGACCGCCAGGAACAGATCATAACTCCATTGCTGCGGGCCGAGCACGAACGCGATGTAAAGCACGACGAAGCTGTCAATCAGCTGCGAGACGGCGGTGGAGCCGGTGGCGCGCAACCAGACCCTGCGCGGGCCGGTGAGGCGGCGGATGCGCGCGAATACCGATACATCGATCAACTGGCCGAGGCCGAAGGCGATGACCGAGCCGCCGATGGTCCACAGGCCCTGGCCGAAAATGGCGGCGAACGCGGCCTGCAGATCGGGCACGCCCTGCTTGGCATTGGCGCCGATCCACCAGTCGGCCGGCGCCAGATGGATGGCGGCATAGGCGAAGCCGAAGCCGTAAAGGATCAGGGCGACCGCCGTCCAGCTGATGAAACTCACGCCGCGTTTGCCGAAGTATTCATTGACGATGTCGGTCATCACGAACACGATCGGCCACAGCAGGGTGCCGGCGGTGAAGTTCAGCGAACCGGTCTGGCCGAACAGGTTCCATTCCAGCGGCGCGATGCCGAGCGTGGCTTCCAATGCGAAGATCTTGACCCCGATGAACTCGGCCAGCACTGCGGTGACGCAGAAGAACGCCGCGAGAAAAACATAAAGTCGTTGCGGCTTGTCGAGCTGCACCGGTCAGGCTCTCGAGAACGGAATTTTGTCTGGTGCAACCGCGCCGCCGGAGATGATGAAGGACATGGCCTGGTCGGCAGTCCAGTCGGTCGGAATCAGCTGGCTGACCGGAACGATTTCCAGATAGCCCGAGGTCGGATTGGGTGTGGTCGGCACATAAACCGCAGCCAGTTCTTCGCCGGTGTTTTGATCGGTGAGAATGCGGGTGACGAAACCGACCGACTTCATGTTCTCGTGCGGGAAGTTGATCAGCACCACGCGCTGGGTGCCGTCCGGCTTGGTCTGCAGCATGTCGAGCAGCTTACGTGCGCTACCGTAAACGGTCTTGGCCAACGGGACCCTGTTCACTAGCGCCTCGAACCAGCCGATGAATCGCTGGCCGATGACACGCCGGGTCATGAAGCCCATCGCGAGAATGAAGCCGATGGTCACGCCGATGGCAATGGCCGTTTGCACCCAGGGCTCATCGAGCCAGCCGAACACGCTCGGATTGCCGGCCGAAAGATGCGCGCTGAGCGGGCCAATGACCGGTTGGCTGATGTCGGACAGCAGTCCGAAAACAAATTTGAACACGATGATGACCAGCCAAATCGGGGTCAGCGTCAGTAAGCCGGTGAGGAAATAGGCCTGGAGTCGGTTCATGCCGACAGTATAAACGCTTAATTCAGCAAGCTGGCCATTTTACGGCGGTACTGCCGGACCATATCCTCGTCATCGACCATGTTGAAGGCCTCAATCAGCAGTTTGCGCGGCAGTCCGTCCTGGTAGTCTCGGTTCAGACGGAACAGTTCAAGCAGCTGAGCCAGGCCGGCTTCGGCCTGGCCGCGCACCAGATACTGCAGCCCGAGCAGGCGATGCGCTTCGAAATCCTCGGGTTTAGAGGCAATCGCCGCAGCCAGAACCTCGACCGGTGGTGCATCCTTGACCCGCTCAGCCAGATCGATGCGGGCGCGGGCTTTCGCGACGCGGTCGTCCATGGCCAGATTAGCCGGCAGGGCATCGAACAAGGCCAAGGCCTCGGCATAGGTTTGCGTTGCCGCCAGCGCCAGACCCAGTTCCAGTTTCAAGGCGTCGTCATCCGGGGCTTCGGCCATGGCATGGCGCAGACGGACCACTTCCAGATGTGGATCCGCCGCTTCGGTTTCTGCGACGTTAGCAGGCATCTCAGCCAGTTGTGGTTTGGCCATGATCTGGTGATGGGTGAGGAATTCCCGAAGCTGCGCTTCCGGCAGTGCGGCCGAGAAGCCGTCCACGATCTTCCCATCCTTGAGCAGCATCAGGGTCGGGATTGACTTGATCTGGAAATAATCTGCGAGCTGCTGTTCCTTGTCGACATCCACTTTGGCCAGCAGAAAGCCGCCGTTGAACTCGAGCGCCAGCTTTTCCAGCAACGGACCGATCTGTTTGCACGGAACGCACCATTCCGCCCAGAAATCGACCAGTACCGGTGTTTCCTTGGATGTGTTGATGACATCCTGTTCAAAGCTCTCGAGTTTGGCGTCGAAGACGAAAGTGTTCATGGCGGTTTCCGGTGGGACTCAGGCTTTGACATGCGGCAGTAGATTGGCCATTTCAAGGGCGGTCATTGGGGCATCCCAGCCCTGAGTTGCCGGATTTGCCGCCGGCACGGCTGATGGCCTTCTCGGTGGTTTCCGTGGTGATCAAGCAGAAAAAGTGTAGGCACGAGCTTGGCGCGCCAGTTCCAGCGCGCGGCCCATGAATCCGGCATGGTCCATCAGGGTTGTTTGTAAATCACGCCGTCCTTCATCACGAAGGCGACGCGCTCGGTGACCTTGATATCATCGTTCGGATCGCCCGGCATGGCTACGATGTCGGCGTAATAGCCGGCTTTGATCTGACCGACATCATCCACACCCAGAACCTTGGCAGCGTTATAGGTCGCGGTCTGCAATGCGATGTTTACGGGCATCCCTGCTTCGACCATGAAGCCGAATTCACGGGCGTTATCGCCGTGATAGCTGACGCCGGAATCGGTACCGAAGGCAATGGGAACGCCGGCTTTGTAAGCCTTGCCGAAGGTATTTTGAATCTGCGACCCGATGCGGGCCGCTTTCGGGCGAACGACATCCGGATAAAAACCATCGATCTTGGCCTTTTCAGCGACGAACTTGCCGGCCGCGATGGTCGGCACATACCAGGTACCGTACTGTTTCATCAATTTGAAAATCTCATCATCCATGTAGGTGCCGTGCTCGATCGAGGTGACGCCGCCGAGAATAGCGCGCTTCATGCCTTCCTTGCCGTGGGCATGGGCGGCCACGCGGAAGCCGTAATCCTTGGCGGTTTCCACCACCGCGCGGACTTCATCGACGGTGAATTGCGGCGCATCGCCGCTTTTGGCATAGCTGAGCACTCCGCCGGTGGCGGTGATCTTGATGACGTCCGAACCGTCTTTATAGCGCTGACGTACGGCGGCACGGCCTTCTTCCGGGCTATTGATGACGCCTTCGGCCGGGCCGGGCGTACCGAGTGCATCGGCCAGCATGTGATTCAGGCCATTGGTTGGATCGGCATGGCCACCGGTGGTGGCAATACCTTTCCCAGCGGCCCAGATGCGCGGCCCATCAACCAATCCCTGGTTGATGCCGTCGCGCATGGCCAGTGAATTCTCGCCGCCCAGATCGCGCACACTGGTGAAGCCGGCAAGCAGGGTTTTTTTAGCGTAACCGACCGAGCGCAGAATAGTGTATTCGGGATTGAGGCGGAAGCCTTCGGAATAACTCTGCGGGCTGGACTGCTGGCCCAGATGAACGTGCAGGTCGATGAAGCCCGGGCTGCAAGTCTGGCTGCGCAGGTCGATCACCGAGGCGCCCGGCACGCTGACCGCACCCGGCAGGACCTGGCTGATCTTGCTGTTTTCAACCACGACGGTACTGGCGCCGTTCATCTGGCCCGAGGCCGAATCGAACAGTTTGCCGCACTGCAGGGCTTGTGTTGCGGCCATGCCGGCCGGTGTCACGCACAATGCGCCGAGGGTGAATGTAATGCAGGCCTTGATTTTCATGGTTTCGCCTAAAGATTGTGGGAGAATAAAAAAAGTGTACCGTTTTTATCCCACGGGGTCGAATTCTTGGAGAATTGTATGTCCGTCACTTTGTTCGATGCCCTGAGCATCGGTCCGCTTCGCCTTAAAAACCGCGTGCTGATGGCACCGCTGACGCGTATGCGCGCCGGCCAGCCTGGTGATATCCCGACCGCGCTGATGGCCGAGTACTACCGCCAGCGTGCCAGCGCGGGCCTGGTCATTACCGAGGCCACCCAGATTTCGCCCGAGGGCAAGGGTTATACCGATACCCCCGGGCTTTATAATGCCGCGCAGACCGAAGGTTGGAAGCAGAGCACGGCGGCCGTGCACGACGCCGGCGGCTTGATCTGCATGCAGCTCTGGCATGTCGGCCGCGTGTCGCATACCAGCCTGCAGATCGACGGTCAGGCGCCGGTGTCGGCTTCCGATAAACCTTATGAGAACCGCACCACCATCAAAGATGCCGACGGCAAACTGGTCCGCGCCGCCTGCAGCACGCCGCGCGCCTTGCGCACCGACGAAATTCCGCGCCTGCTCGAGGAGTATCGCGTAGCCACCCGTAACGCCCGTGAGGCCGGTTTCGACATGGTCGAGATCCACGCCGCGCACGGCTACCTGTTGCACCAGTTCATGTCGGAGGAAAGCAATTTCCGCACTGACCAATACGGCGGCAGTCTGGAAAACCGCGCGCGCCTGTGTCTGGAAGTGGTCGATGCCGTCATCGGCGAATGGGATGCGGCCCATGTTGGCATCCGCATTTCGCCGCTGGGCATCTTCAACGGTTTGGATGATCAGGCCGGACAGGCCATGGGCCTGTATCTGGCCGCCGAGTTCACCAAGCGCGGCTTGGGCTATCTGCATCTGTCGGAACCGGATTGGGCCGGCGGCCCGGCCTTGAGCGAGGAGTTCCGCAACGCACTGCGTAAGGCCTTTCCGGGCGTGATCATCGCGGCCGGCAATTACACCCTGGAGAAAGCACAGCCGCTGCTGGAGGCCGGGCTGATCGATGCGGTCGCGTTCGGGCGGCCGTTCATCGCCAATCCGGATCTGCCGGAGCGTCTGCATGCAGGGCACTCCCTCAATCCCAGTCGTCCGGAGCTGTATTACGGTGGCGGTGCGGAAGGGTACACCGATTATCCGAGCATGTCGCGCTGAGATTTGGATTGTCTTCCAGTATCCGATGTCGTCGGATACTGGAATTTCAGAGGACTTCGGAATACAGGATTTACTGTCTAAAATCAGACGCATAAGGTAATCTATAGGACAATAATCCCAAGATCCTCGCGCCCATGTCCGTCTCTGCCGAAAAAGCCGAATATCCACCGCAAACCCTTGAAAAACAAGCCCAGGATTTCTGGAAGGCGCAGCGTGCCTTCGAAGTCAACGAGCAATCGGCGCTTCCGAAATACTACTGCCTGTCGATGTTGCCGTATCCGTCCGGCGCCCTGCACATGGGCCACGTCCGCAATTACACCATCGGCGATGTGATTTCCCGTTTCAAGCGCATGCAGGGCTTCAATGTGCTGCAACCCATGGGTTGGGATGCTTTCGGACTGCCGGCCGAGAACGCCGCGATCAAGAACAAGACCGCCCCGGCCAAGTGGACCTACGCCAACATCGATCATATGCGCAGCCAGCTGCAGAGCCTGGGCTATGCCATCGATTGGTCGCGCGAGCTGGCGACCTGCACCCCCGAGTATTACCGTTGGGAACAGCTGATGTTCACCCGCTTGTACAAAAAGGGCATCGTTTACCGCAAAAATTCGGTGGTGAACTGGGACCCGATCGACCAGACCGTGCTCGCCAATGAACAGGTGATCGACGGTCGTGGCTGGCGTTCCGGCGCGCTGGTGGAGAAACGCGAAATTCCGCAGTGGTTCCTGAAGATTACCGATTACGCGCAGGAATTGCTGGACGGTCTGGACAGCCTCAGCGGCTGGCCGGATTCGGTCAAGACCATGCAGCGCAACTGGATCGGGCGTAGCGAGGGTCTGGAAATCCGCTTCGCGGTCGAAAACGGCGAGGCGCTGACGGTATTCACCACGCGCCCCGACACCTTGATGGGTGTGACCTACGTCGCCGTGGCGGCCGAGCATCCCCTGGCACAGAAAGCGGCGGCGGCCAATCCGGCCTTGGCCGAATTCATCGCCGCCTGCAAGCAGGGCGGCGTGTCCGAGGCCGAGCTGGAAACCCAGGAAAAGAAAGGCATGGCTACCGGCGTGTTTGCCGTGCATCCGCTGTCGGGTGAAAAGGTGCCGGTCTGGGTCGCCAATTTCGTGTTGATGGGTTACGGCACCGGCGCGGTTATGGCCGTACCCGGCCACGATGCTCGTGATTTTGAATTCGCCAAGAAGTACGCGCTGCCGATCAAGCAGGTCATTGCCGTTCCCGGCCAGGAATACAGCACCGAGGCCTGGCAGGATTGGTATGGCGACAAAGCCGCCGCGGGCATGCACGTCATCGCCTCCGGCGCGCTCGACGGTAAGAATTACGCCGAGGCCTGCGCCCACCTGAAACAGCACCCGGTCGATGCCGGGCAGGGCGCACACCGCGTCAACTTCCGTCTGCGCGATTGGGGCGTTTCGCGCCAGCGCTATTGGGGTTGCCCGATTCCAATGATTTACTGCAGCAGCTGTGGCGCGGTGCCGGTTCCCGAAAATCAGTTGCCGGTGCGCCTACCCGAAGACGTCGCTTTCGCCGGTACCGGTTCGCCGATCAAAACCGATCCCGAATGGCGCAAAACCAGTTGCCCGCAATGCGGCGGTGCCGCCGAACGCGAAACCGATACCTTCGACACCTTCATGGAGTCGAGCTGGTATTACGCACGCTATACCTCGCCGGGCGCGCAGGATCTGGTCGATCAACGCGCTGATTACTGGCTGCCGGTCGATCATTACATCGGCGGCATCGAACACGCCATCATGCATCTGATGTATTTCCGTTTCTATCACAAGCTGATGCGCGATGCGGGTCTGGTGCACAGCGACGAGCCGGCCACGCATCTGCTGTGCCAGGGGATGGTCATCGCCGATACATTCTACCGCACCGAATCCGATGGCTCGAAGACCTGGTACAACCCGGCCGAGGTCGCTATCGACACCGATGAGCGCGGCAAAATCAACGGCGCCACGCTGTTGGCCGATGGTCAGGCGGTATCCATCGGCGGTACCGAAAAAATGTCGAAGTCGAAGAACAACGGTGTCGATCCGCAGATCATGGTCGATAAATTCGGCGCCGATACGGTCCGCCTGTTCTCGATGTTCGCCGCACCGCCGGAACAAAGTCTGGATTGGAGCGAGTCGGGCGTCGAAGGCATGTACCGGTTCCTGCGCCGGCTCTGGAATCAGGTGCAGAAACATGTGGCGGCCGGACCGGCAGGCGTTCCGGAGCTTGCCGCCTTGTCGGGCGAAGCCAAAACGTTGCGCCGACAGCTGCATGAAACCATCCAGAAAGTCGGTGACGACTATGGGCGACGGCTGACCTTCAACACCGCCATCGCCGCCATCATGGAGCTGCTGAACGTGGCATCCCGATTCAGTCCAAAAGATGACAACGAGCGCGGCTTGCTGCAGGAACTGTTTGAAGCCGTGGTACTGCTGCTCAACCCGATCACACCGCATGTGGCGCATGCGCTCTGGCAGCAACTCGGCCGGCCGGAAACCGTGCTGGAAACGCTCGCCTTTCCACAAGCCGATCCGGCGGCATTGGTGCGTGACAGCATCGCGCTGGCGGTTCAGGTCAATGGCAAGCTCCGTGCTACCATTGAAGTACCCTCCGGCGCCGGCAAGGAGCAGATCGAAGCGCAGGCGCTGGCGGAACCTAACGTCGTCAAATTCCTGGAAGGCCTGTCGGTGAAGAAAGTCATCATTGTGCCAAATAAAATCGTCAACATCGTCGGTGCCGCCTGATGCGAGCCCTGCTTCTGCTGTCGGTTCTTCTGCTCGCCGCCTGCGGGTTCAAGCCCAGCTATGTCGTGTCGATGGCAGCCATCGATGCACCGTTCACGGTCAATGCCAAAAATCCGTACAGCCCCTTGGCCGACAATATCGAGCGCGCGCTGAGCGCCTCGGGAGTAGCCTTAGCCAAGGCCGGAGAGAGCGGTTACACCATCTCCATTGCGGATGAAACCAATGAAACCAAGCCGCTGTCTTTGGACCAGTTCGCGCAGGTTCGCGAGTACGTGTCCCGCTACCGGGTCGAATATTCACTGACCGATGCCGCAGGCACGACCCTGATCGATAAGCAGGTGGTCGAACTGCGCCGCGAATTCACCTACGATGTGAACACGTCCGCCGGCAGTCCGGCCGAGCAGGAACTTCTGCAGCGTGAAATGCAGCAGGAAATGATCCGGGCCATCTTGCGCCGTACCAATCTCGTGCTGCAATCCCGGCCGAAATGAGCCTGAACGTCGATTCTTTTCTCAATTCCCTGGCTAAAGCGCCAATCAAGCCGGTCTACCTGATTGCCGGCGCCGAAGCCTTGTTGGTGCAGGAAGCCGCCGATGCCCTGCGTCAGTGCCTGCGTGAGCAGGGCTATTCCGAGCGCATCGTGATCGATGCTGATGCCGGCGGGTTCGATTGGAACGATCTGCACCAGCACGGCGCCAGCATGAGTCTGTTTGCCAGCCTGCGTCTGTTGGATCTGCGTCTGCCGACCGGGAAGCCCGGCAAGGAAGGCGCGCAGGCCCTACTGGAGTTCTGCCAAGCGCCGCCGCCGGATACAGTATTGTTGGTGACCTGTCAGGACTGGAGCAACAAACACGGCGGCAAATGGTCGGAAGCCATCGAGAAGCAGGGCGAGCTTGTGGTAGCCTGGCCGGTCAAGCCCGGCGAGATCGGATACTGGATCAGCCGGCGTCTGTCGGCCAAGGGCATCAAAGCCGATGCCGAAGCGCTGCAGATTTTGAGTGCGCGCGTTGAAGGCAATCTTCTCGCCGCCAATCAGGAAATCGACAAACTGGCCATGCAGGGCATGCAGGGACCGGTTACTGCCGCGCAGATGCAGCAGTGGGTGGCCGACAGCAGCCGTTTTGATGTGTTCAAGCTCATCGATGCCTGCTACGACCGTGACTTTTCGCGCGCCAGCCGCATATTACTTGGCTTGCGCGCAGAGGGTGAGCAGGTGCCGGCCTTGGTGCCGATGGTCGGTAAGGAACTGTTGAATCTCGCTTACTACGCCCGCATCCAAGAAGAAAGCCGGCGCGCTCAGTCGGCCATGCAGGCCGACAAGCTCTGGCAGGCCAAGCAGGCGCAGATGCTACGCATGCTGGATCACGGCAGTTGTCGCTTGTTTGAAGATTTGTGCCGGCAGCTGGCCGATGTCGACCGCATGTCCAAAGGCCGTCTGGGCGGCGACGCCTGGGTGGCGCTGGAACGCGTTCTGGCTCAATGGGCTGAAATCAAATCCCGTTCTTGCGTGTCGGTGTGCGCCTGAGTATTTACTACGGCGGGACCTTCGATCCGGTCCATAACGGGCATCTGGCCATCGCCGCGGCAGCGCATGCCGCCTTCAACACCGATGTGGTCCTTGTGCCCAGCGCCGATCCACCGCATCGTCCACCCGCTTCAGCCTCTGCGGAGCAACGGGCCACGATGGTGGAACTGGCCATTGCAGGGCATCCGGAACTGGGTTGTGACCGCCGTGAACTGCTTCGGTCCGGCAAGTCCTACAGCGTGCTGACCCTACGCGAATTGCGCGAAGAACATGGTCCGGATATGCCATTGGCGTGGCTGATCGGGATCGATTCCTTTCTCGGTTTGCCAACCTGGCACCACTGGCAGGATCTGTTCACGCTTTGCCATTTCATCGTGGTCCCGCGTCCGGGGCTGGATATGGATGCCACCGATAGCGTGCTTTCTGCAGCCTGCCAAGGGCGTTGGCAAACGGCACCGGAGGCCTTGGCCGAGGGTCCTTCCGGCCGGATGTACCTGTTGCCGATGGCTTTGCGGCCCGAGTCGGCAACGGCCGTCCGTGACGGTCTACAGACCGGACGGAACATGAACACGGTGCTGGCGTCTTCGGTTTCCGACTACATCCGTAGGCATGGGCTATATACTTCAAAGGTATAATAGCGAGCCCTATCCCTGAGGACAGCCTCTTGACCCAAGCCCATATCATCAAAACGCAGTTGCCCAATCCGCTTCCCGCTCCCGAGGACCTGCTCAAGCAGGTGCACCTGGCGTTGGAGGAAATGAAGGCCAAGGACGCGGTCGAGATTGATGTGCGCGGCAAGACCAGCATCGCCGATTATCTCGTGGTTGCCTCCGGCACATCGTCCCGGCATGTCAAATCGGTCGCCGATGAAGTGGTCAAGTTCGCCAAGATGTGCGGGGTGATGCCGCTCGGCGTCGAAGGCGCTTCTGAGGCCGAATGGGTTCTGGTCGATCTGGGCGACGTCATCGTGCATGTCATGCTGCCGCGCGTCCGCGAGTATTATGCCATCGAACGTCTGTGGACGGTCGGCGATCAACCGCCCGAGAGCGATTCGCTGAACTGAGCCATGAAAGCGCGTCTGATCGCCGTCGGCGAACGCGCGCCCAGCTGGGTGGCCGAGGGTTTCGGTGAATACCAGAAACGCCTGTTGCACTGGCTTCCCTTTGAATTGATCGAAATCGCTCCCGGCATCCGCGGCAAGGGTCGTGATGCGATGCGTGCGCAGACCGATGAAGGCCAGCGCGTCATTGCCGCGCTTCCCAAAAATGCCTATGTGGTGCTGCTGGATGGCCGCGGAAGGAATCATTCCTCGGAAGCCTTGGCGCAGCGTCTGGAAGCTTGGCGGCAGCAGGGCCGGGATCTGGCGTTCCTGATCGGCGGTCCCGAGGGCCACAGCCCTGAGGTCGCAGCCAAAGCCGATGAAAGCTGGTCCATCGGCGCACTGACGCTTCCGCACATGCTGGTTCGGCTGATCGTCGCCGAGCAGTTGTATCGGGCGGCCAGTCTACTGGCCAATCACCCTTATCACCGCGCATGAAAACGGGCCGTCGAAACGGCCCGTTTTCATGGAACCACAACCGGGAATCAGGCCAGATCGAAACGATCGGCATTCATGACCTTGGTCCAAGCTGCGACGAAATCCTTGACGAATTTGCCGGCATTGTCGTTCTGGGCATACGTCTCGGCGATGGCACGCAGCTGCGAGTTGGAACCGAAGGCCAGATCAACACGGGTAGCGGTCCACTTCACGGCACCGGTTTTGCGGTCGCGGCCTTCGTAGGCGTTGTCGCCGACCGGCGTCCACGCCGTGGACATGTCCACCAGGTTAGCGAAGAAATCGGTGCTCAACTGGCCGGGGCGCGTGGTGAACGCACCGTGTTTGGATCCGCCGGCATTGGCGCCGAGAACGCGCAGACCACCGACCAGCACCGTCATTTCCGGCGCACTCAGACCCAGTAACTGGGCCTTGTCGATCAGCATTTCTTCCGGAGAAACGCTGAAGGCTTTGTTACGGAAGTTGCGGAAACCATCGGCCACCGGTTCCAACACGGCGAACGATTCGGCATCGGTCTGCTCCTGGCTGGCATCGGCCCGGCCCGGGCTGAACGGCACGTCGATGGCATTGCCAGCGGCCTTGGCGGCTGCTTCAACACCGGCATTACCGGCCAGCACGATCAGATCGGCCAGAGACACTTTCTTGCCACCGGACGCACTGCCATTGAACGCGGATTGAATGACTTCCAGCGCTGCCAGTACTTTGGCCAGCTGTGCCGGCTGATTCACTTCCCAATCCTTCTGCGGCGCTAAGCGGACGCGGGCACCATTGGCGCCGCCTCGGCGGTCGGAACCGCGGAAGGTGGAGGCCGAAGCCCAGGCGGTGCTGACCAGTTCGCTGACCGACAGACCCGAAGCCAGAATCTTCGCTTTCAGCTCAGCAGCGTCTTTGGCGTCGATGAGGGCATGGTTCACCGAGGGAATCGGGTCCTGCCAGATCAGGTCTTCGGCTGGAACTTCCGGACCGAGATACAGGCATTTCGGACCCATGTCGCGGTGGGTCAGTTTGAACCAGGCGCGGGCATAGGCATCGGCGAACTCTTCGGGGTTGGCCAGGAAGTGGCGCGAGACTTTTTCGTAGGCCGGATCGAAACGCAGCGACAGATCGGCGGTGGTCATGTGCGGCGGGTGCTTGATGCTCGGGTCGTGCGCGTCCGGAATCATGTCTTCCGCGGCGACGTCCTTGGCGCGCCATTGGATGGCACCGGCCGGGCTGTTGACCTGTTCCCATTCGTACTTGAACAGGACTTTGAAGTAACCCATGTCCCAAGTGGTCGGGTTCGGTTTCCAGGCGCCTTCGAAGCCGCTGGTGGTGGTGTGCACGCCATGGCCGCTGCCGAATTTATTGATCCAGCCGAAGCCCATTTCTTCGATCGGCGCGCCTTCCGGCTCCGCACCGACCAGGGCCGGATCGCCGGCACCGTGCATTTTGCCGAAGGTGTGGCCGCCGGCCACCAGGGCCACGGTTTCGTAATCGTTCATCGCCATGCGCGCGAAGGTTTCCCGCACGTCGCGGCCGGAAGCGACCGGGTCGGGCTTGCCGTCCGGACCTTGCGGATTGACGTAGATGAGGCCCATCTGCACGGCAGCGAGCGGGTTTTCCAGATTGCGGTCACCGCTGTAGCGCTTGTTGGCCAACCATTCCGTCTCGGTACCCCAGTAAATGTCTTCCTCCGGCGCCCAGATGTCGGCGCGGCCGCCACCGAAACCGAAGGTCTTGAAGCCCATGGTTTCCATGGCGACGTTGCCGGCCAGCACGAACAGATCAGCCCAGGAAATAGCATTGCCGTATTTCTGTTTAAGCGGCCACAGCAGACGGCGGGCTTTGTCCAGATTGCCGTTATCCGGCCAGGAATTGAGCGGGGCGAAACGCTGGTTGCCGGTGTTGGCGCCGCCGCGGCCATCGGCCGTACGGTAGGTGCCGGCAGCGTGCCAGGTCATGCGGATGAACAGACCGCCGTAGTGGCCCCAGTCGGCCGGCCACCAGTCCTGCGATTCGGTCATCAGCGCCGCCATGTCTTTCTTGAGCGCCGCGTAATCCAGCTTCTTGAAGGCTTGGGCGTAATCGAAGTCCGGATCCATCGGGTTGGACACCGGCTGGTGCTGATGCAGGATGGACAGATTCAGCTGATTGGGCCACCAATCCGCGTTGGATTGGGCACCATGCGTGGCACGTGCACCACCGGCGGCGTGGAAGGGGCATTTCGATTCAGTAGACATGGTACTCTCCTGGCGGGTTGATGGAATGCTGTGATACTGCGCTTGTTTTACCCATTTATCCAATTAATTAAATTGATAAAATCAATAGGTAATGACTATTAATATAGTGGTCAATCCACCTTGGGTAATCTGACCGGCACATTTTTATCGCAATATCCCTTTGCACACAGATACTTGCGAATCATTGGTTGCGGCTGGGTGAGCAAATGGAAAATCACATTCTGCTCGAGGGTGCCGCGGACCGCCTCGCTGCCAGGGCCGCTGGCCCAGATGCCGACGTCATCACCACCGTGGGTTTCGGAATTGCTGGGCACCAAGGCTTCCTGCATGAAATTCGGATGTTCGGTGTCGACCTCGGTCAAATCGGGACGACCGGTCGCGGGCTCGAAATAGCCGCCGGGATTGTGCGGGAAGTTTTTACTGCCGGCCGGCTGTAGACTGCTCTCGCCGGTATAGCCCGGGCCGTTGGCATATACCAAAGTCGTGAAGGGTTTGCCCAGCAAATCCTTGACCAAGCTCGGTGGATCGTCTTCGCCGGCTTTGCCGAAGACTTTGCCGAGAATCGGATTGCCACGCTGCGGATAGCCGACGAAACTCATGGTGTGGGCATGATCGGCGGTGACCAGGATCAGGGTGTCGCTGTCCGAGGTCAGTTCCGTGGCGGCGCGGATGGCGTCACTGAAAGCCACGGTATCGGTCAAGGCGCGGTAGGCATTGCCGGAATGGTGCGCATGGTCGATGCGACCGCCTTCGACCATCAGAAAGAAACCGTTCGGGTTTTTCTTCAACACGCTGATGGCCGACCGGGTCATCTCGGCCAGACTCGGTTCGTCTTCCTTGTCGGCAACGCGGTCGTGCTCATAGCTCAGGTGATCGCCGTTGAACAAGCCGACCAGACGACCGGTGTTGCCGAGGTCGAGCTTGGCCAGTGCGCTGCCGCTGTAAACGAAGGCGGTAGCCGGCTGGCGCTTTTGCCATTCGGCCATAAGGTTGCGACCGTCCTTGCGTGAACCCTTGGCGTCACGGTAATCCTTGGCTGTGGGTGGCAGGAATTTGTTCAGACCGCCGCCCATCACCACATCGATGCCGGTGTTGTTGGCATAGTCGAACAGCTGCGTGGCGATGTCCTTGCAGCCTGCGGTTCTGGCGGCATCCGGCATGTCGGCATCGCTTTCCCAGTTGCGCTCCGGGGTGTGCGCATAGGTGGCACCCGGGGTGGCGTGGGTGATGCGGGTGGTGGTGACCACGCCGGTGGCCAGACCGGCGGCTTTGGCCAGGGTCACGGCACTGGTCAGCGGTTGTTTCAGTCCAGCCGCGCAATCGCCGCGCGCCGGAATCTGGCCGACACTCAGAAAGCCCATGCGGGTTTTGGCGCCGGTGATCATTGCGGTCATGGTGCCGGCCGAGTCCGGGGTCTGGCTATCGGTGTTGTAGGTTTTGCTGAATGCGGTATACGGAAAACGCTCGAAGCTGAGCTGGTTTTCCTCGCCGGGTTGCTGCCGAAGTTGGCCCTCGTAAATGCGCGCTGCCGAAACCGTGGTCAGGCTCATGCCATCGCCGACGAACAGGATGACGTTTTTGGCTTTCGCCTTGCCGGCGCCGAGCTGATGCGCCCGTTCCGCGCCTTGCTGGAACCAGCGTTCGGCCGATTCACCGCCCTCCGTGGCCGATGCCGGAACCGACAACAGCAGCGCGCCAAAGCAAAGTAGAATACGGGGAGAACGGGGCATGGGGGTTCCTTGGGCCTTTTTCGGAAGGCGGTGGCATTTTCAGTCTTCTATATTACAACTTAACGGCATCGGCATGATTTATCTGGCTTCCCAATCCCCGCGACGACAGGAACTGCTGACCCAGCTGGGCGTGCGTTTCGAAATCCTCGATGCGCCGGTGCACGAGCAGGCCCAGCCCGGCGAGCATCCGGAACAGTACGTCAAGCGCGTGGCCCGGGAAAAGGCCGGGGCCGGACTGCCGCAATTGGGTGGCCATTCCCAGGCCGTCGTGCTCAGTGCCGATACCGATGTGGTCATCGACGGTCAGGTGCTCGGCAAACCGGCCGACGCCGCCCAGGCCGCCGCCCTGTTGCGGCAGCTGTCCGGCCGCACGCATCAGGTACATACGGCCGTCTGGTTGGTTTCCGCCGGAAGAGAGCAATCCGCACTGGTCAGCACTGAGGTGCGTTTTTCGGCATTGAGCGAAGCCGAGATTGCCGACTACATCGCCACCGGCGAGCCGTTCGGTAAAGCCGGTGCCTACGCCGTACAGGGTCGGGCCGCCGCCTTCATCGCGGGCATTACCGGCAGTTATTCCGGGGTCATGGGTCTGCCGCTGCACGAAACCGCGGTCTTGCTGCGGAACTTCGGCGTTCCGCTGTGGTCGGTCTGAGATGACGCCCAACGAAGAACTGCTGATCAACGTCACGCCGCGCGAGACCCGCGTGGCGGTGATCGAGAACGGCCTGCTGCAGGAGATGCACATCGAGCGCAGCTCGCGCCGGGGCGTACTCGGCAATCTCTACAAGGGTCGGGTGCAACGCGTCATGCCGGGCATGCAGGCGGCCTTCGTCGATATCGGTCTGGAGCGCGCGGCCTTCCTGCATGTGTCCGATATCGTATCGCCGGCCCGTCCGGCCTTTGCCGGCGAATCGGTGGTTCCCGAATCGCGCCCCCAGCCGCTGATTACTTCACTGGTGCACGAAGGCCAGGAAATCGTGGTGCAGGTCATCAAGGATCCGATCGGCAGCAAAGGTGCGCGCCTGACCACCGAAATTTCGATACCCTCGCGCTATCTGGTGCTTTTGCCGGATTCGCAGGTGATCGGTATTTCTAGCCGGATCGACGACGACACCGAACGCCAGCGTCTGAAGCAGCTGGTGCAGACTCATGCCGATGCCACCGGTTTCGGTTACATCGTGCGTACCAACGCCGAAGGTATCGATGCTGTCTATATCGAACAGGACATCGCCTATCTCAGCCGCGCCATCGCGGTGCTGCGCCAGCGCGCCAAGAGCCAGAAGGTCGGTGAATGCATTTATGAGGACCTGTCTTTGCCGATGCGTGCCGTGCGCGATCTGCTGCAGGCGCATACCGCCACCGTGCTGATCGACTCCCATGAAACCTTTGACAAGGTCCAGCGTTTCGCCCAGCAGTTGATGCCGGGCCTGTCCGACCGCATCCAGCATTATTCAGGAGAACGTCCGATCTTCGATATTTACGGCATCGAAGACGAAATCAGCCGCGCGCTCGACAAACAGGTGCCCTTGAAATCCGGCGGCTATCTGGTGTTCGACCAGACCGAGGCGATGACTTCGGTCGACATCAACACCGGCTCCTACCTCGGCCAGAAGAACCTCGAGGAAACCGCGTACCGCACCAATCTCGAAGCCGCGCAGTCGGTCGCGCGCCAACTGCGCCTGCGCAACCTCGGCGGCATCATCATCATCGATTTCATAGACATGCATGATCCCGAGCACAAACGCCAGGTGCTGCGTACACTCGAGAAGGGGCTGGCCAACGATCATGTCAAGACCACGGTGTACGATTTCTCGCCCCTGGGCCTGATCGAGATGACCCGCAAGCGCACCATCGAGAGCCTGCAGCGCCAGCTATGCGAGCCCTGTCCGGCCTGCAACGGGCGGGGTTACATCAAAACCGCGGAAACGGTCATTTATGAAATCTTCCGGGAAGTCACCCGCGCCGTGCGCCAGTTCCGGGCCGAAAAGGTGATGGTGATGGCGGCGCCAAAAGTGGTTTCCAAGATCACCGAAGAGGAATCGGCGGCGGTGGTCGAGCTGGAAGTGTTCATCGGCAAAGACATCCGCTTCCAGCCCGACGACCAGTATGCGCAGGATCAATTCGACGTGGTTCTGTCCTGACCGATGCCCAGCCCGCTGCGCCGCACCCTGCGTATTACCCGCCGCACTGCTGGATACGGATTCCTGGTGCTGTTGATTCTTGCCGCGCTCGCGGTCAGCGTCGCCAATCTTCTGCTGCCCTTCATCGAAAACAATCCGCAGCGCGTGCAGGCCTGGCTCAGCGAACGCGTCGGACAGCCGGTCCGATTCCAACACAGCACGACCGAATGGACTCGTCGCGGTCCGCGCATCGGTCTCACCGGTCTCCGGGTCGGCGAGGGCAGCGGTGCGGTCGAAATCGCCCGTGCCGAACTGCTGGTGGCGGTGTATTCCGGGTTGCTTCCCGGCCATCCGCTTACCGAACTCAAAGCCAAGGATCTGCATCTGCGTCTGGAACAGTTGCCCGATGAAAGCTGGCAGCTGCTCGGCGTACCGCGTCAGAAAAACAGCAGTACCGACGCGCTGGACGTGCTGTCGGGCTTCGGTGAACTGCAGCTGGAACGTTCGGATCTGGTCATCCGGCCGAACCGACATCCGGCCATCCGCATTCCGCGCATCGATATGCGTATGCGCGTCCAGAACCGTCAGCTGCACCTCGGTCTGCGCGCCGAAGCCCGTCGCGGCGATGCGCCCTTGCGGCTGGTCGCCGATCTCGACCGGCGCGATATGAGCGGACGGGTGTGGATTGGCGGTGAAAAGCTGGATGCCGGTCATTGGCTGGCGCTTTTTCCGGGGCTTGAGGTGCCGGCTGTCGATTCCGAAAGTGATCTCGATGTCTGGGCGCAGATCGAACGGCGTCGCATCATGCGTGTGCATGGCCAGCTGCAGGTTTCCGATCTTGCCCTCGCGCAGGTCAAACCAAATCTGGCGCGTTTGCACTTTCGCAAAGACACCCTGTTCGATGATATCCGCGCCCAATGGTTCTGGCAGCGTACCGCGCAGGGCTGGCAGGCGTCCGTGCCGGAGATCCGTTTCGACAAGGGCGGCGGCAGTGAACGCATCAGCGATGTCCGCGTGACCGCGGATTCAGGGCGTTGGGCGGCACAGGCGCAGACCCTGGCCTTGAATCCGCTTACGGTCATCATGCCGCTGGCCAAAGGTCAATTGCCGGATGTGGATGCCTGGCTCAGCCGTGCCGGAATCCAGGGTCAAATCAGTGCCGTCAAAGCCGGTGGCCGTGACGACTTCAGCCGCTGGCGCGGTGCAGGCTATGGCGATGCCATCGGCTTCAAACCGATTGGCAAGGCGCCGGGCTTTCAGGGCATCTCCGGCGTATTGAATGCCGATGAGCGCGGCGGCGTATTGCGCTTCGCCGACAAACCCGTAGTGCTGGATTGGCCGGTGTCGTTCGGTCGAAAAGTGCCGGGCCGTTTTGAGGGATTGCTGGCCTGGTGG
>Ga0102812_10001174_pt1 | contig 18229 bp, 17 predicted proteins | sample ColrivemetaGS713_FD_79334 | JGI IMG/M metagenome (GOLD analysis project Ga0102812, IMG submission 79334) | Estuarine microbial communities from the Columbia River estuary - Flood tide ETM metaG S.713 | ecosystem: Environmental > Aquatic > Marine > Intertidal zone > Estuary | place: USA... | reverse complement strand
GAATCAATCAAAAGTTTTATTACAAAACAAACGGAACTATTAAAGATGCTACAAATACGCTAAAAAGTAGAGTTGGAAATTATTATTTAGAAACTAAAAAATTCATTGCAACAACTAGAGTGACTGTTGTAAACCCAGAGCATCACTTAGAAACCAATCATTTAGATTATTACACAGATACTGGTTTTGCTTATTTATTCGGACCCTCTACAATCACCAATCAAGAAAATAAAAATAAAATTTATTGTGAACGAGGATTTTACAATACCAAAAATGACATTTCTCATTTCTTAAAAAACGCCAAAATTTTTTTAAAAGAACGAACCATAGAAGGTGACAGTTTGTATTATGATAAAAAGAGAGGTTTTGCCTCTGCAACAAACAATATTCGTGTGATTGATACTGTAGAAAATTTTGTTTCTAAGGGAAATTATGCTGAGTTTTTCGAGAAAAAAGATTCGTTGTTCATTATCAAAAAAGCAGTTGCTATTTCGATTATTGAAAAAGATTCGATGTTTGTGCATGGTGATACACTTTTAGTGACTGGAAAACCAGACAAACGCATTATCAGAACCTATCATAATGTGAAAATTTTTAAATCGGATTTGCAAGGAAAGTGTGATTCAATTTATACTAATCAAGAAACTGGTTTTACAAAAATGTACAGAAATCCTGTGATTTGGTTAGAACAAAATCAAATTACAGGCGATTCTATTTTCTTGTTATCAAACAAAGAAACTAAAAAATTAGACTCTTTGAAAGTCTTTGATAATTCGTTTATTATTTCTAAAGATTCTCTCTCTAACAATGATTTTAATCAGATAAAGGGACGAAATATGTTGGGAAAATTTCAGAAAAACAAACTACGGATGTTGCATGTTTTGGGAAATGCAGAATCCGTCTATTATAACAGAAACGAACAATCTCAAATATTAGAAACTATAACTATTGAAATTTCTAGTAATATAGAATTTGTGCTTGATAATGGGGAGATTGAAACTATTAAATATATGACCAAATCCGATGGAAAAACCTATCCTCCATCGCATTTTCCTGATGATTTGCGAAAACTAAAAGGATTTGTTTGGCGCGAAGAAGAACAACCTAAAACAAAAGAAGAAATTTTTACTGATAAAGGTGAAAGAGATATAAGTCCAGTTAGAAAAGGTGTTCCACTCAAAAAAGGAGATAGACTTAATGAAAAAAACACTTCAAAAAAAGATAAAAACCCCGATTTAAAAAACAATTAGTCATTGAAATCAGATTTTTTTACATACCAAGCCCAAACTTCACCTCATCCTTTAGCAATTGAAATTTCTCATGCAAAAGGAAGCTACATTTATGGAACAGATGAAAAAAAATATCTAGATTTTGTTGCGGGAGTTTCTGCCAACAGTTTGGGTCATAATCATCCAAAAGTTACAGAAGCTATAAAAAATCAATTAGATGCCTATACGCATGTCATGGTTTATGGTGAATTTATTCAACAACCACAAGTTGATTTGTGCAAACAATTGGCTGCCACATTTCCAAATGAAGATACTGCTGTTTATATAACCAATTCAGGAACTGAAGCTACTGAAGGTGCATTAAAATTAGCAAAAAGAGTCACTAAAAGAGCAGAAATTATTGCAGCAAAACAATCGTATCATGGAAACACACAGGGTTCAATGAGTGTCTCTGGAGTAGAAAAACAAAATCAAGTATTCAGACCTTTGATTCCTGGAATTCGGTTTATTACTTTCAATGAAGAAGCTGAAATAGCTCATATTACTGAGCAAACTGCTGCAGTAATTCTAGAAACAATTCAAGGTGGAGCTGGTTTCATTCAACCAATAAATGGTTATTTTACAAAAGTAAAAAAGCGTTGTGAAGAAGTGGGTGCGTTGCTAATTTTAGATGAAATTCAAACCGGAATTGGAAGAACAGGTACTTTTTGGGGATTTGAAAATTACGATGTAATTCCTGATATCATTATTACAGGAAAAGGGTTGGGAGGAGGTATGCCAATAGGTGCTTTTATTGCTTCTTTTAAACACATGAGCCTATTAAAAGAAAATCCAAAATTGGGCCATATTTCCACATTTGCAGGACATCCAGTGATTGCAGCAGCTGCAAATGCTACCTTGAATGAAATTTTACATAGCAATATAATGGCAGATTGTTTGCGAAAAGAACAATTATTTCGAACTTATTTACAACATCCTGCTATTAAAGAAATCCGTGGAAAAGGATTGATGTTGATTGCTTTATTACAATCTCCTGAATTAGCTGCCAATGTCATTTATAAATGCCTAGATAAAGGCCTGATTTTATTCTTTTTGTTATTTGAAGGACGTGCTTTGAGAATTACTCCTCCCCTTACAATTTCTGATGAAGAAATTAAATTGGGTTGTGACATCATTTTAGAGACATTAAATGAAATTGTTTAAAATAAAAAACCTAATCTACTTTTTTACAAGTAATTAGGCTTTTTTATTTAAAGTAATTTTTAATTAATTTAGATTGCTATCTTCTGCTATAATTTGGCGCTTCTTTGGTAATTGCTACATCATGAGGATGACTTTCTACAATTCCACTTGCAGTGATTCTTACGAATTTTCCAGTCTGTTTTAAAGTTTCAATGTCTTTTGCACCACAATAACCCATTCCTGCACGCAAACCTCCTATAAACTGATGAATACTTTCAAATAAATCACCTTTGTAAGGAACTCGTCCAACAATTCCTTCAGGAACTAATTTCTTGATATCATCTTCTACATCCTGAAAATAACGATCTTTTGAACCTTGTCTCATGGCTTCAACAGAACCCATTCCTCTATAAGATTTAAATTTACGTCCTTCATAAATGATGGTTTCTCCTGGAGATTCTTTGGTTCCTGCTAATAATGAGCCTAACATTACTGAATCGGCACCTGCTGCAATTGCTTTAGGAATATCACCAGTATAACGAATTCCACCATCTGCAATTACAGGCACACCACTTCCTTTGATAGCAGCTGCTACTTCTAAAACAGCAGAAAACTGAGGAAATCCAACACCTGCAACCACTCTTGTAGTACAAATAGAACCTGGGCCAATTCCTACTTTTACAGCATCAGCACCTGCAGCAACCAAAAATTGTGCTGCTTCGGCAGTTGCAATATTTCCAACCACCACATCTAAATTTGGAAATTGTTTTTTTACCTCCATCAAAACTTTAGCAACACCAGCTGAATGTCCGTGAGCAGTATCAATCACAATAGCATCAACCCCAGCATTCACGAGAGCTTCAGTTCTTTGTAATGTGTCTACAGTAACTCCAACTGCTGCTGCGACCATCAATCTTCCGAAAGAATCTTTATTGGCAATTGGTTTTTGGGTTACTTTTGTGATGTCTCTAAAAGTAATCAATCCTTTTAAATGATAGTCTTTATCAACAATTAGTAACTTTTCGATTTTATTTTTTTGCAATATTTTTTCAGCATCTTTTAGCGAAGTTCCAACATCTGCAGTGATTAAATTTTCGTTTGTCATCACTTCAATAATCGGACGTTTATCATCGTGTTCAAAACGTAAATCTCTGTGGGTTACAATTCCTTTTAAAATGCCAAGTTCATCAACAATTGGAATTCCTCCAATACTATGCTCACGCATATTTGCTTTGGCATCAAAAACAGTTGCTGTTAAAGGCAATGTTACAGGGTCTAGAATCATTCCACTTTCTGCACGTTTTGCTTTTCTAACTTCCAACGCTTGTTGTTCTATTGACATATTTTTATGCAATACTCCAATTCCTCCTTCTCTGGCCATGGCAATTGCCAATGCGGCCTCAGTAACTGTATCCATAGCTGCTGAAACGATAGGAACGTTGATGGTAATATTTCTAGTAAATTTTGTTTGAATGCTTACTTCTCTTGGTAATACTCCTGAAAAAGCAGGAACTAAAAGTACGTCATCGTAAGTTAAACCTTCGCCAAGAATTTTATTTTCGTGTGTCATGATGCAATTAAGATATAATTGCGTGCAAATTTACGATATATAATTTGTTTTGAAAGAATTGTAGGACTTTAATTTCGGTTGGTTTAAATTTATTAAGAAAAAATGCAATATCCTTATTTCTTTATCATTTTATTAATCAATAAATTGTATTTTTTATTTGAATTTATAGTTATTAACACAAATATTAATAGGTAGTATATCGTCAACAGAGGGAACTAAAACTAATTTTTGATATTTATTATTTGAAATTAGTTTTAAAACTCTCACCAGATTTGGAAAAGATTTAATAATTTTTAAACTCATATTAGTTCAAGTAACTTATTTGCTATCAAAAACTTCTGATTTTTTTTACTACATTAGTTTTTTGAAATACTTTTAATTTTTAAATAGTAGACAATAACACCATAAACAAAACTAAAACAGCATCTTATGAAAAACGGAATTTTAATTGTACTGGGATTTTTAACATTAAACACATTCTCTCAAAGCAACTTACTTTCTGAAAAAAGTGGAGATAAAACTAGAATTTCAGATTTCATTAAAATATCAATCAAAGAACAAAAAATCTCTAAAAATCCAGTAATTATTGTCGATGAAAAAGTAATACCTTCCAATGGATTGAGTACTTTTAGCTTTTCTGATGAAGAAATAGAAAGCATCAGTATTGTGTCAAAAGAACAAGCAATTCTAAACACCCTTTATGGTGATCAAAGTAAAAATGGTGTTATTATGATTGTTACCAAACAATTTCAAAAAACTCTTGATGAACTTGCATCTAAAGAAAAAGAAAATGATCATGAAAACGTACTGTATCTTTTAGATGGGAAAAAAATCACTAAAAAGGAACTTTCAAAAATTGAAACTTACAAAATTAAATCAGTAAACGTAATCAAAAAACCTTCAGAAATTGCAAAATACACTGCTGATTCTTATGATGGAGTGATTATAATTGATTTGAAAAAATAGTCACTTTTGCAATAATTTTTCAACAGAAATAAAACCTAAAGAAATAGCAAAAATTACAGACCATCAACTGTTGGTTGAATTTTAAAAAAATAAAGCCCTCTCCTATTTTTCACGCTTTTTTTATTGGCTTTATGATAGGCATTATCATATTTAGGAATGCCAAAAATTCAGGTGGTTTGGTTACTTTGATTTCAGTGTTTTTGATTTATGGTTTTAAAAAAAATCAAAAACATAAAAAACATTATCGGAATTATAAAAAAAAGGAATTTATTTGCGAATAGCTAAATAATAAAATTTCTTCTTTCATGAATTAATATTTTTATCTAATAATTTTAGAAATAAACTGATTTTATTAAAAAATCTTCACTGAAATTCAAAAAGGAAATATCGTTTATCAATCAAGATTTTACTACTTTTGAATCATGGAAAAACTGAATACTTTAGAAATCGAAGAACGATTAGCGCATTTGATTGATTGGGAATATTATGATGATGCTTTGCACACAGATTTTGAGTTTGATAATTTTAAAGATTGCATGTCAGCAATGAATAGAATTGCTTTTGAATGTGAAGCTTTGAATCATCATCCAGAATGGACAAATATTTACAATATGTTAGAGATTACTTTAACAACTCATGATGCTGGTGGTGTTACTGAACTAGACTTTCAATTGGCAACTATCATCAATGAAATTGTAGAAGTTGAAGAAATTGATGAAGAGGAATAATATGAAAAAATTCTGTTTAGTTATTGTTTTATTTTCTTTACTATCTGCCTGTGAAAAGGATGATTTTTGTACTCAAAATCCAATAACACCTAAATTGGTACTGCGCTTTTATGACGTTACCAATAAAACAGAACCCAAAGCTGTGGAATCATTGTATGTTTGGGCAACTGGCAAAGACAGTATTCTAGTGAATCAATCTTTAGATTCTATTTCCATACCATTAAACACTATTGCTACTGAAACCGTGTATAATTTTTCTAAAGGAGCTGTTATAAACCAGTTTACGATTACGTACACCACATCACAAATTTACGTTTCTCGTACTTGTGGATTTAAAGTGAATTTTAACGATGTTGTTTTCAACTCCAACAATACTTGGATCAAAGATATCAATGCCACAACAACAACTATTGATAACCAAAATGCAGCACATGTTCAGATATTTCATTAGCCTTTTTGCATTGTTTGTGATAGTTGAAAGTTTTTCACAAACACAAAAAATAGATACTCAAAACTCAAAGAATGATTCGCTTGTTTACAAATCTCCTTTTGGAATACGCATTGGAATTGACATTAGTAAACCCATAAAATCAGCTGTTACTGGTAGTTATAGTGGACTGGAATTTGTAGGAGATTACAGAGTATCAAATCGTATGTTTATTGCGGCTGAAATTGGTTTTGAAGAAGAAATCACTCAAGAAGATTATACCAATTCTACTGCAAAAGGGACTTATATAAGAGCAGGTTTCAACTATAATGCATATGAAAATTGGTTGGACATGAACAACGAAATTTTTCTTGGAATGCGTTATGGATTGAGCTTTTTTGAGCAAAAACTCAACAGTTACACACCCAATGTAAACACTATTTATTTCCCTTCAAATCCTATTTATCCAGTAAATGAAACTGCCAATATAAATGCACATTGGACTGAATTCATGGTCGGGTTTAAAGTAGAAACATTGAAAAACTTTTTTGTAAGCGCCAGTGTTTCCTATAAAGTTTTGATTAGTGTGAAAGAACCTGATAATTTCAAAACACTTTATTCTCCTGGTTTCAATAGAATTTTTGAAAGCGGCACAGGCTTTGGATTCAACTATACGTTGAGTTATTTAATTCCCTTTACTAAAAAATAAGATTAGGTCTATTTTTTTTACTAAATTTATTGCCCAAATACAAAACACCTCATGAATACTATACCTAGCGTACATCTAGCTGATTTTTTGTCTGATGACCCTATCAGAAAGCAAAAATTCATCAAAGAAATAGGAAATGCTTACGAAAACATAGGATTTGTTGCCTTAAAGGGTCATTTTTTAGACGACAAATTAGTTGCCAATTTATATACAGAAATAAAAAACTTTTTTGATTTACCTCTAGAGATAAAAGAAAAATATGAAATTCCTGATATTGGAGGACAAAGAGGATATGTTTCTTTTGGTAAAGAAGCAGCTAAAGGAAAAAAAGAAGGTGACTTAAAAGAGTTTTGGCATTTTGGTCAATATGTAGAAGACAATCCTGCATTAGAGGCTGAATATCCTGCCAATGTAATTGTGGAAGAATTGCCTAAATTTAATGAAATTGGTAAAGAAACCTACAAGATGTTAGAAAAAACTGCCAAATACGTTTTACGTGCTTTGGCATTGCATTTAGGTTTGGAAGAAATCTATTTTGACAATTATATCAAAAATGGTAATAGTATATTACGTCCCATTCACTACCCTCCTATTCATGACGAACCAAAAGGTGCTGAAAGAGCTGCTGCCCATGGAGATATCAATTTAATTACATTATTGATGGGTGCTCAAGGCAAAGGATTGCAGGTGCAAAATCATCATGGAGAATGGATTGATGCCATGGCTGAGCCAGATGAATTGATGATTAATGTAGGTGATATGTTATCGCGTCACAGCAATAACAAATTAAAATCTACCATTCATAGAGTAATCAATCCACCAAGAGAATTGTGGGGAACATCAAGATATTCTATTCCTTTTTTTATGCATCCTATTTCTGATATGAAATTGAATGTTTTAGAAAATTGTATTGATGAAAAAAATCCAAAACAATTTAAAGATATCACTGCAGGTGAATATTTAGACGAACGTTTGCGTGATTTAGGATTGAAAAAATAATGGATTTAAAAGATCAATTAAAAAATCTATTTCCTGAACACATCGTTGAGGAAGAAACAGTTACAAAAAAAAATGATTTTTGGTGGCAAACTGAACCCCTAATTTGTAAATATGAAAAACGAAAAGGAAAACCAATTACGATTATTGAAGGTTTTAATGGTTCAACAGAAGATTTTAAAAGATTAGCGAAAGAAATCAAAACATGGCTTTCTGTTGGTGGAAGTTTTAAGGACAATACCATAATCATTCAAGGAGATTATCGTGATAAAATTATGAAATTGCTTCTAGAAAAAGGATTTAAAGTAAAGCGTGTAGGAGGTTAAAAAACACTTCTATTGCAATTTAATAATAAAATAACGTTTCAAATAGATTATGAAAGCATCAACTTTACATATCACCAATGGCGATAGCACTACTAACTATCTGAAAAAATTAAGATTCTCTGGCGAATTCATTACATGGCGAGAAATGTTGTGCGAAGGAAAAACAACTACAGATGTAGGCAGTGAATCATTCTGGAAAAACCGTTTTGATTTTTTAAAAACGGTTTATAAAGTAAATAAACCAACCTTTATAGAATTTACCTTAAAAGAATATAGAAATCTTTGTAAAAAGAAAGAACAAAATGAAATTGTCTTGTGGTTTGAACCCGATTTATTTTGTCAAATTAACATGCTAGCTGTCCTAAGTTGGATTAAAAGATACAGACAAGGCTATGAAATTTCCTTAGTTAGCGATGGAACTGATGCAAAAAGTCATAAAAATGCAGGATTTTCATTACTCTCTGAAGAGCAAATCAATTTACTTTATAAAAACAGAGTTTCACTTTCGCAAGATGATATTGAATATGCCGATTATATCTGGCAATTGTATTGTTCAGATAGTCCTTTGCGATTAGAAACAGTGTATAAATTCAATCCAATGTCGCCATTTAAGCATTTGGCTTCTGCAATTGAAGCGCACTTAAAACGTTTTCCATCCATAGAAAATGGGTTGAATTTTGTGGAAAACAACATTTTAACAACAGCAAATTCACATCAATTTAAATCTAAAGGAGAATTGATTACCAATCTTTTAATAGAAGACGATATTTATGGTTTTGGAGATTTGCAATACGAAAATCATTTGAAAAATTTACACAAACTTTTTTCATCTTTCAATCCAGTTAAGATTTCAAAAAAAGGAAAAGAAGTATTGGAAAAACAATTGAACTTTTACGGACAAATTAGAAATGAAGGTGCGTATTTAGGAGGTTCAAAAAAATACAGTTTTTTATATCAATCTAGCTCAGATAAGCTTTTACAAATTACTTCATAAATGAGTTTAGAATCCTCAGAATTAATCCTAAATCCAGATGGGAGTATGTATCATTTGAATTTAAGACCCGAAAATATTGCTACAAATATTATTTTAGTTGGTGATCAAGATCGAGTAGATCAGGTTACAAAACACTTCAATTCTATAGAGTTTACCACTCAAAAACGTGAATTTAAAACAACTACAGGTAGTTACAAAAACAAACGATTTTCTGTAATCTCTACAGGAATTGGGACTGACAATATTGATATCGTTTTGAACGAATTGGATGCTTTGGTAAATATTGATTTATCTACAAGAAAAATTAAAGAACATTTGACACAATTGAGTATTGTTAGAATTGGAACATCTGGTTCATTACAAGCAACAATTCCTGTGGATTCGTTTGTTTTGAGCTCACATGGTTTGGATATGACAGGTTTGTTACATTCGTATCAAATTGAATCAATTTCAAATCCTGAAATTGAAAATGCTTTTGTAAAACATACCAATTGGAGTTCTAAAAAAGCAACTCCAATCATTGTTTCCAATTCACAAGAATTAGCAAATTCTCTTGCCTCTGAAATTGTTTTTCAAGGAATAACAGCCACTGCTGGTGGATTTTATGGTCCTCAGGGACGTGTGTTGCGTTTGGCATTAGAAGATGCAACACTAAATCATAAAATTGATAGTTTTTCATTTGAAGGAAATATAATTACCAATTTAGAAATGGAAACTTCCGCTATTTATGGCCTATCAAAATTACAAGGACACAAAGCTGTTTCCATGAATGCCATTATTGCGAACAGAGCCAATGGCACGTTTAGTAAAAATCCTTCAAAAGTAGTAGCAGATTTAATTCTCTATACTCTCGAAAAATTAACTACGTAAATGATTGATTTAAAAGTAGGTGGTGTTCCAGAACATTTTAATTATCCTTGGTACATCACCTTAAAAAATAAAGAGTACACCAAACAAAATATCAATCTTCGTTGGAAAGATTTTCCTGGTGGTACAGGTGATATGTGTACTGCTTTGAGAGATGGAACTTTGGATATTGCTATTGTATTGACTGAAGGAATTATCAAAGATATTGCTGCTGGAAATCCGTCAAAAATTGTACAAACTTATGTGAAATCTCCTTTGATTTGGGGAATTCATGTAGAAAAATCATCCAAATTTAAAAAAATGGAAGATTTAGTACATGCCAAAATTGCCATTAGTAGGTTTGGTTCAGGGTCACATTTGATGGCAATTGTCAATGCTTACAACCAAAATTGGGATGTTTCTAAATTACAATTTGTAGAAATTGGAAATTTACAAGGAGGAATTGATGCTTTGAAAAACGGAACTGCAGATTATTTTATGTGGGAACATTTTACCACAAAACCTCTAGTTGATAGAGGTGTTTTTCGAAGAATTGCGGACTGCCCTACTCCATGGCCTTGTTTTGTGATTGCTGTTCGTGATGAAATTTTAGCCAATAATTTAGAAGATGTCAAAAAAGTATTGAACATCATTAATGCAGAAACCCTCCTTTTCAAGCAAAAAAATGAAATTGGAGCAATTTTAGCCACAAGATATCAGCAAAAAATTGAAGACATCAAAGAATGGTTAAAAATCACAGAATGGAATGCTGGAAAACCAATTACCCAAAATTTAATTGCAAGGATTCAAAATAAAATGATTTCATTGAACGTTTTAGACGAGAAGAAAAATGCAAACGAATTCATAAAAAATATATATCTTTAAATCTTTAAAAAAAGTATCCATGAATAAAATTGTACTCATTGCCATTTGTGTTATAGGAATCGTATGTTTTTCATCTTGCAGAAGTACTTCTTCTCCCTGTGGTTTAGCAGACAATTTACAGAATAACCAACCAACAGATCAACAAGTGAATGTATCATAACATCATTTGTTTCTTAATTTCAAATTCAACGAATCCGCTAAAAGCGGATTTTTTTTATAAAATCCAATTAATTTGTGGTTTTCCCATGTTTTCGAGCATTTTATTTGTTTTGGAAAAATGTTTATTTCCAAACCAATATCCTCTATTTGCGCTCAAAGGTGAAGGATGACCAGTTGTTAAAACACAGTGTTTTTTCAAATCAATCAACTTCATTTTTTGTTTGGCAAATCCGCCCCAAAGTAAAAAAACAACATGCATTTTTTCTTTAGAAATTTGTTGAATTACTGCATCCGTAAATGTTTCCCATCCTTTTTTTTGATGGCTACCTGCTTCATTGGCTCTCACTGTTAACGTGGCATTTAACATTAAAACTCCTTGTTTTGCCCATTTTTCAAGATTGCCACTTTGTGGATAATGCACGTTTAACTCCCCTGATAATTCTTTAAAAATATTGATCAAAGATGGTGGATGTGAAATGCTATCATGAACCGAAAAACACAAACCATTAGCTTGATTTGGACCGTGATAAGGATCTTGCCCTATAATCACTACTTTCAAATTATCAAAACTGCAATAATCAAAAGCAGCAAATATTTCACTTCCTTTTGGATAGCAAGCGTACTGTTTATATTCCGTTTTTATAAACTCTGAAAGTGAATCGAAATACGGTTTTTCAAATTCGGGTTGTAAAATATTTTTCCAACTATCAGCTATTTTTACTTGCATTGTTTCGTATTTTTGCAGAGATTTCAAAGATAACATTTTGGGTAAAAACATATCAGAAAAAACATTACAAGATTTAGAATTTTTAACGGTTTTAAAACATGTTTCAGCACATTGTATCTCTGGTTTAGGAAAAGAAAAAGTACTTGAAATTAAACCTTTTTATTCCAGAAAAGAACTTTTTAAGGAGTTGTATTTGGTAAATGAGTACGTATCATCTTTTCAAAATGATAACAGAGTTCCCAATCACGGCTTTGATGATATTACTGATAGTGTCAAAAGATTGGCCATTGAGAATAGTTTTATTGAAACGGAGGCTTTTTTAAAAGTAGCAAGAACTTCACTTACGGTAAATGAACTGATTGTATTTTTTAAAAAGTTCCAACTTTTGTTTCCTACTTTTTTTGAATTGACTCAGAAAATCGAATTCACAACCTATATCAATGACGAAATCAAACAAATCATTGAAATTTCTGGCGAAGTAAAAAACAATGCCTCACCCGAATTGAAACAAATCAGAAAAGATATCAATTCAATTCGTGGAAAAATTGGCGCAAGTTTTTCGAGTGCTTTATCGAAAGCAATTAATGCAGGTTATTTGGATGATATTAAAGAAACTGTCGTTGACAATCAGCGTGTTTTGGCTGTCATGGCAATGCACAGAAGAAAAGTGGAAGGCAGTTTGTTAGGAGCTTCAAAATCAGGAGGTATTGTTTATATTGCGCCTCAAGCTACCTTGGCTTATTCGCGCGAATATCAAAATTTGTTGTACGAAGAAAAGCAAGAAATTATCAAAATTTTACGTGATTTAGCAACTACAATTCGTCCATTTGTCTCACTTTTAGAGGAGTATCTTACATTTTTAATACATTTAGATGTGATTGGCGCAAAAGCAAAATATGCGCATCAACATCATGGTGTATTGCCTAAAATTACTAAGACTAAAAAGATTTTCTTCAAGAATGCGTATCATCCTATTTTGTGGAAAAAAAACAAAGAAAATGGTATTGAAACAATTTCACAAACCATCACGCTACATGAAAATCAACAAATTATTGTCATTTCAGGTCCTAATGCCGGTGGAAAAAGTATCACTTTAAAAACCATTGGATTGCTTCAAGTTATGTTGCAAAGTGGTTTGTTAATTCCTGTTGATGAGCGCAGTGAATCTTATATTTTTGACACAATTCTTACAGATATTGGAGATAATCAATCTATTGAAAATCAATTAAGTACTTATAGTTATCGATTGAAAAATATGCGACACTTTCTAAAAAAATGTGATGAAAATACTTTGTTTTTGATTGATGAATTTGGTACTGGAACTGATCCTGAATTGGGAGGTGCTTTAGCAGAAATTTTCTTAGAAGAATTTTATAATTACAAAGCTTTCGGAATTATTACCACGCATTACTCTAATTTAAAAGTCTTGGCAAACGAATTGGAAAATGTAACCAATGCCAATATGCAATTTGATGATCGAACTTTAGAACCTTTGTATAAATTGTTTGTAGGACAAGCAGGAAGTTCATTCACGTTTGAAGTAGCTCAAAAAAATGGTATTCCATTTAGTTTGATAAACAAAGCAAAAAAAAGAGTTGAAAATGAAAAAATACGTTTAGATAAAACCATTTCTAAACTGCAGCAGGAGCGAAATCGCCTACAAAAAAATTCAGAAAATTTAGAAAAGCAACAACATAAAGAACTAGAATATTTAGGAAATTTACAGCAAAAAGAACAAAAAATCCAAGAAAAACTCGAAGGATTTCAAGAATTATATGATAACAATCAAAAAATGTTGTCTTTTGGAAGAAAGATGAACGAGTTTTTGAATAAGTTTTTTCAGACAAATAATAAAAAAGAATTGCTAACGAGTTTCAATAAATGGGTTGCTGATGAACGTGTAAAACATTTGAAAAAAAATCCTGAAAAGCCAAAAACAATTTCTCAAAAACAACAAGCCATTATTCATAAAAAAAGGCAAGAAGAAATTATTAAACAAGTAGAAAATGAAGTCTTAAAAAAAGTGGTGAAAGTGCGTGAAGAAAAGAAAATTGAAGCTGAAAAAGTAGCCAAAGAAAAACAAAATTACCATTTTAAGATTCATGATAGAGTGCGAATTATTGATTCAAATTCTGTTGGTACTATTGATAAAATTGATAAAAAAACGGTTGTTATCAATTATGGCATTTTTACTACCAAAACAAGTGTAGATAAATTGGAATTGGTTGAAAAATCAAAATAATCTATTTTGATACCAAAACTATCCATTTTACATCATAAATTCTTAAAATCAGTTAAAGTCTATTTTTTACTGAAAATTTTTAAAAAATGAGTGCTTATTAAGAAAATACATAAAACTTACTGCACATATTATGAAAAATTTAAAATCTATTAGTGCCATCTTACTTTTTAGTTTGACAGTTTCCTTTTCAGCAAATGCTTCAAAAAAAGATTCAACAAAAGTTACATGAGAATTGCGTTCTAAAATCATCAAATATTTAAGAGACAAAATTCCTTTAGATTTAAAATCCCCCTCAACAACCTAAGTTACATTTATGATTAACAACCAAAATGAGTTAGTTGTAATCTTTGTTGATTTGAAATTGAATGAATTTAATTCTTTTGTAAAGCAATAATTAAATTATAGAAAAATAGCAACAAAAGGAATTCAAAAAGGTGAAATTTGTAAAATGCCTATGAGAATTAACAAAGGATGCTAATGTAAGATTGAACTCAAAAAAAAAGAGAAATCAATTACTGATTTCTCTTTTTTTATTTGAATAATATTATTTATTTCGCATTTTGTATTTTAATCAAATTCAATGCAGAACCCTCATTAAACCATTCAATTTGAGCTTGATTATACGTGTGATTCAATTTTATAACATCTCTAGTTCCATCTGTATGAACCAATTCTAAACTTAATTGTTTTTCTGGTGCAAACTCATTCAAATCTAAGAAATTGATTGTGTCATCTTCTTGAATTAAATCGTAATCAGCTTCATTGGCAAACGTTAAACCTAACATTCCTTGTTTTTTAAGGTTTGTCTCGTGAATCCTTGCGAAAGATTTTACAATTACAGCAGCAACACCTAAAAAACGAGGTTGCATTGCAGCGTGTTCTCTTGAAGAACCTTCACCATAATTATGATCTCCTACAACAACAGTTTTAATTCCAGCAGCTTTGTATGCTCTTTGTACTGCAGGCACAGCATCATATTCGCTAGTCAATTGATTTTTAACGAAATTTGTTTTCTGATTGAATGCATTGACAGCACCAATCAACGTATTATTTGCAATATTGTCTAAATGACCTCTGAAACGCAACCAAGGACCAGCCATTGAAATGTGATCAGTAGTACATTTTCCAAAAGCTTTGATTAGTAATTTGGCATTTTTAATTGTATTTCCAATAGGTTCAAAAGGTGCTAATAATTGCAATCTTTCTGAATTCTCATCAACAGAAACAACCACATGACTTCCATCTTCTTCAGGAGCTAAAAAACCGTTGTCTTTCACTTCAAAACCTTTTGGAGGCAATTCCCATCCTGTTGGTTCATCAAACATTACTTCTTCTCCATTTTCATTGATTAAAGTATCAGTCATTGGATTAAAGTCTAAACGTCCAGCAATAGCAATCGCTGCTGTAATTTCAGGCGAAGCAACAAATGCATGTGTATTTGGATTTCCATCAGCTCTTTTTGCAAAGTTTCTATTAAACGAATGAACAATGCTATTTTTTGGTGCATTTTTAGGATCAGAATATCTAGCCCATTGTCCAATACAAGGACCACAAGCATTTGTAAATATCTTTGCATCTAGTTTTTCGAAAATTCCAAGAATTCCATCTCTTTCCGCTGTATATCTAACTTGTTCAGAACCAGGATTAATTCCTAATTCAGCTTTCATTTTAATGCCCTTGTCTAAAGCTTGTTGTGCAATTGAAGATGCTCTTGATAAATCTTCGTAAGATGAATTGGTACAAGAACCAATTAATCCCCATTCGACTTGCATTGGCCAATCATTTGCTGCAGCTTTTTCAGCCATTGCTTTTCCAACTGTAGTTGATAGATCTGGTGTAAAAGGACCATTTAATAAAGGGCCTAATTCTGATAAATTGATTTCAATTACTTGATCAAAATACAACTCAGGATTTGTATATACTTCAGAATCAGCTGTTAGATATTCTTTTATTTTGTTAGCTTCGTCTGCAACATCTTCTCTATCTGTGGCACGTAAATAACGCTCCATTGATTCATCATAACCAAATGTTGATGTAGTTGCACCAATTTCAGCTCCCATGTTACAGATAGTACCTTTTCCTGTACAAGACATTGCAGTAGCTCCTGGACCAAAATACTCGACAATGGCACCTGTCCCTCCTTTTACAGTTAAGATTTCAGCAACTTTTAGAATAACATCTTTTGGTGCTGTCCAACCAGATAATTTACCAGTTAATTTTACACCTATTAATTTTGGAAATTTTAATTCCCAAGCCATTCCAGCCATCACATCTACAGCATCAGCACCACCAACACCAATAGCGACCATTCCTAAACCACCTGCATTTACAGTGTGAGAATCAGTTCCAATCATCATTCCACCTGGAAATGCATAATTTTCTAAGACCACTTGATGAATAATTCCAGCACCTGGTTTCCAAAAGCCAATTCCGTATTTATTTGAAACAGATTCTAAAAAATTAAAAACCTCGCTACTAGTGCTATTCGCATGTTTTAAATCTTCAAAAGCACCACTTTTAGCTTGAATTAAATGATCACAATGAACCGTAGTTGGAACTGCAACTTTTGCTTTTCCAGCTTGCATGAACTGTAGCAATGCCATTTGTGCAGTTGCATCTTGGCAAGCAATTCTGTCTGGAGCAAAATCTACATAATCTTTTCCTCTTAAAAATGCCTTGTTTGGAGTTCCATCCCAAAGATGTGAATATAAAATTTTCTCTGCTAACGTTAAGGGTTTTCCGGTAATTTTTCGAGCTGCATCAACACGTTCTGACATAGAAGCATAGACCTGCTTAATCATTTCAATATCAAAAGCCATATATATAGTTTTTAAGGTTTTTTGTCGAAAACAAATTTACATCAATAAAACTAATTTTAAAAAATAAATAATAGATAGCAGTAATTAATTGATAAGTGAAAGCTATTTCCCTAATATGCCATATTTTATTGATAAAATTAAATTAAAATTTAATTTTTATTGAAGAATTCATAAAATTAAAAAGCAGACTTGTAAGCCGAATTCTGTATCCTAAAACAAGTTTAAGATTCTTATCATTTATCTAGTTCTAAAATTACTCTTAGAATCTATCTGCCTACCCTTTAGAATCGAGCGAGTAGCCCTCAAGCTCTAATATACATGGCATTGCACCTCATAGAGTTTACCTGGTTTCACTACAGCCGAACTGTACTTGCTTTCTGTTGCACTTGTCCTCAGTTTGCACTGGACGGATGTTATCCGCTATGATTACTCTTTGGTGTCCGGACTTTCCTCCTTGAATTGAATTCATGGCGATAAGATAAGTCTGCTTTTCGCTTGTAAAAGTAACGATAAAATTCATAAAAAAACCACTCAAATTAAAAACTCAAGTGGTAAAATTTATTAAAAAAATATATTTATATCTCGATAACTATATCAACATATTTAATATTTTTTTGGTGAAAATATTTTAATGCTATAGTTATCATATTAAAAAAAAAAGCATTTTGTTAAGAAAACATATCCTTTACTTTTTCAAAAAATGATTTGTCTGATTTATTTGGATTAGGAATAAAGTTTTCATGTTCCATTATCGTTTCAAAGAACTTACGTTGCTCTTTGTTCAATTCTTGAGGTGTCCAAACATTAATGTGTATTAGAAAATCTCCTGTACCATAACGTTCGATACTTGGCAATCCTTTTCCTTTTAGTCTTAAAATTTTACCAGATTGTGTTCCAGCATCAATCTTGATTTTAACTTTTCCTGAAACTGTTTCAACTTCTTTAGCTGTTCCTAAAACGGCTTCTGGATAGCTAATGTATAAATCGTAATGAATATTAGTGCCTTCTCTTTTTAAATTTTCATGTTCAACTTCTTCAATTACCACCAATAAATCTCCAGGAATTGAGTTTTTGCCAGGAGCTTCATTTCCTTTTCCTCCGACTTTTAGTTGAACACCTTCTGTTACACCTGCAGGAATATTTATTGAAACGGTTTCTTCTTTAAAAACCAATCCTTGAGCATCTGCTTCTTCTGGTCTATTACTCAAGGTTTCTCCTGCTCCACCACAACTTCCACAAGTGGTTGCTGTTTGCATTCGTCCCAAAATAGTATTGGTAACACGCATTTGCTGTCCTGAACCATTACAAGTTAAACAGGTTGAATATTTTACGCCATCAGCTTGAACTTTTCTACGAACTTTTACTTTTTTTTCAACACCTTTTGCGATTTCATCTAGTGTAAGTTTTACACGAATTCGCATATT
>Ga0102812_10001170_pt1 | contig 18255 bp, 15 predicted proteins | sample ColrivemetaGS713_FD_79334 | JGI IMG/M metagenome (GOLD analysis project Ga0102812, IMG submission 79334) | Estuarine microbial communities from the Columbia River estuary - Flood tide ETM metaG S.713 | ecosystem: Environmental > Aquatic > Marine > Intertidal zone > Estuary | place: USA... | reverse complement strand
TGCGCTGTCGTTTTCCCAACCGCTGACATTCACGTCCCAAAGGTCGGGCAATTCGGCCAGCATTTCGACGATCTCGCGGCCTTCTGCGCTGGCCGCGATGCCGCCTGCGCCCTTCATCTCGTCCACCGCGAGACGTATTGCCACTGCCGTGGTGTCTCCGATTGCTTCTTTTGTATCCATGAGAACTTCACGCAAAAGCCGCACGCGGTTCTCAAGAGATCCGCCGTATTCGTCAATGCGGTCATTCCTGGTGTGTGAGAGAAAATGCATGAGCGTTGTCATGTCGTGGCCCGCATAAACATAGACGATATCGAACCCTGCCTTTTTGGCCCGGATCGCGGCATCGACATGCATCTTGCGGAACGCTTTGATATCGGCCTTGTCCATTGCGCGCGCATGAACCGGCTCAAAAGCATCAATCGGCCGGGCCGAAGGACCCATCGGTATTTCGCGACTGTAGTTGTTGGCTGCACCAGCACCCAGATGCGCAGGCTCTATGCCGGCCAAAGCGCCGTGACGGTGAACCCGATCTACCATTTTGGCCAGGGCGGGAATGTCGCTGTCGTCCCAAAGTCGGCCTTCTATCGCGCCGCTCAATTCAGAGGTATACGAAATCTCGGCTTCTTCAGTGTTCACCACACCCCAGCCGCCTTCCGCTTTCACCCCGCGCATTTCGGCCACCGACGATGGGTACTGATGCCCCATGCCGTTACAATGCGGTACCTGATAGAACCGGTTAGGTGCCGTTACTGGGCCGATTTTCACCGGCTCGAACAAGATATCGTAGCGAGGGTCTCTTACCACTGATTAAAGTCCTTTCAGACGTGCGGGTTTGTTGCCGAAAAGTGTTCGGGAAGTTTTAAGGCGAGAAAGTCGCGGATTTGCCTCTTGCCATCATCAGGATGGAACTGGTTTGGATAAATGAGCATGTTGAGCCAGAAGCCGTCAAACATCACCTCCAATGTCTTGATCACGCTTTCGACATTCAAATCGGAATAACCGCCCTGGCTGATCATTTTGCTACAGAGGTTTCGGAGAATATCCCAACGTTCCGCATCGATTTCCTGCATCAAGGCGCGGTATCGCTGCCGGTAACCGGCTTCGCCGTAAAACGCGAACCAGACCGTCAGCTTGTTTCGGCTGCACAGGTTGGGGTGAAAGTGTGAATCCACGATTGCCAGCAATTGATTGGAAAGGTCGTCACCTGCCTTTTCGAGGTCGCCCTTCCAGAGATCGCGGTGTTCTTCGCCCAAGAACCGCAAGGTTTCCTGATACAGGGTTTCCTTGTTCTTGAAATGAAAGTTCACGATCCCCACAGATAAACCTGCAAATCCGGTAACCGTGTTCATTGTCGTGCCCGAAATTCCATATCGGGAAATGGATTCGATTGTCGCCTCGATCAATTGCTCACGTCTTACAGCTTTGGAAGCCGTGCGTCGGGAGCGCGCGTTGATCCGGTTGGCTTTGGTGGTTGCGACTGATGCGTCCACGGGGCGCTGCTTCAATTGATCTGTCATTTCTGTCTCAAGATTATTGCGGCGTTGTCGCTCCAGGCGAGCCCGACGGGCTTCTCCTTACAATTTGCAGATGCGCCACCGTTGCGGTTCTGTGATGGCAAGGCGACCAAAGCATCGACTTCACCTGGTTCGAGGCAGCAGTGGCTGTTTTCGTCCAGATCCGCAGCGTTTTTCTGTGTTCCTTGCGCTTGCCCGCGCTTGTCATTGTGCAGGGTATCTATGAATTTGATTTTTTCGGGCCTGATCGCGCAATTCTGGAAATCCATATTCACAGGCCGTATTTCCAAACCTTGCCGGTATACGCAGCAAGGTGGTCTTGCCGCAGCCTGAAGCACCCAGAATTGAAAAGCACTCTTCATGGCCGTGCTGGCAGTGACGTTCGTGTTCGACACAAGGCGAGTACCTCGATCTTCTAATTGAATGATCATTCAATCATGCGGCGGTTTCCTGAAGTCCGTCAACATCTTATTTCCGCGGTCCGCGCAGATATTCGAAATCTGCCATGGTGTGCATAAACCACTCTGAAATTAGGCGACGCTGTTGTGTTCTGTTTGGATCTGCACCCTGAGAATTTTTCAGGTCTGCGTTTTTGAGTGTCATCGGAATCTGGACTGAGCGTGTGGAAATTATCCCGGATGTGACGCCTGACCTCGTTGCGAAAGAACGGGCTTGGCCTTAGCATCTCAGCGATGAAACAAAATCAAATGTCTTCCCACCTCACACCGGGTTTGGTCGATCGACTGAGGCAAGCCGCCTTGTCTGAGGAAGCGAGCCTGATTGAACAACGACGGAAATTCCACGCCAATCCGGAACTAGGATGGCAGGAAATTGAAACGACCAGAGCGATTGTGTCTGATCTGGTGCAGATCGGTTATGAAGTTGTTTCTGGCGCTGACTTCCTTGGCGGCGTGAAAAAAATCGGCATGAGTGATGCGCCTGTTCCCGGGGAGGGCGACACGGGTTGCATCGCTATTTATGACAGTGGCAAGCCGGGTCCGACGATCTGCATGCGGGTTGATATCGATGCATTGCCTATTCACGAAGCCTCCGGCAATCACGCTCCGGCAGCGGGGGGATTTGCCTCAACAAAGCCTGGTGTGATGCACGCCTGTGGTCATGATGGACATGCGGCAATCGGTCTGGCCACAGCTCGGATACTGAAACCTCTTCTGAGTACCGGGCGCGGCAAATTGAAACTGCTGTTTCAGCCGGCAGAGGAGGGCGGACGAGGCGCAAGGTCTGTAGCGGATGCGGGGTGGATGGACGACGTTGATCTGTTCTTCGCAATCCATCTGGGGCTTGGAGTACCATCGGACAGCGCCGCCTTTGCGGTGCACGGCCTTCTGGGAAATGCGCGCTATGACGTAAACCTCAAAGGCAGAGCGGCCCATGCAGGAAAGACACCGGAGGCAGGGCGCAGTGCGCTGCTCGCCGCATGCCAGATCGCACAGGGTTTGCATGCCATGGCGCAGTCTAGCCGACCTGGGATACGGGTGAATGTAGGAATGCTGCGCGCGGGCAGCGCGGTGAACATTGTACCAGAAGAAGCCTGGCTCACTTTTGAGATGCGCGCACAAGAGACCGCTGATCTGGATGCGCTCAATTTACGATGCCGAAATTTTGTCGAAGCTACGGCGCGCGCACACGGTGTGGAATGCACCCTTTCTCCTGGCGGCGGTGCTGACGGATATTCCAATCCCGCAGATATTGCTGTCTGGGCGGAAGATGTGAATAAAGCAACCGGCGCTTTCGGGAATGTGCTTCCTGACTTGTTTTTCGGGGCGAGTGAGGACGCCGCAACACTTGCCAACCGTGTCGTTCAGCGTGGGGGCACTGGTGGCATTTTCGTTTTGGGCGCCGATCTTGCGGACGATCACCACACGCCTAATTTTGATATCGACGAAACCGCGCTGGTCAAATCGGCCCTTTTGTGCAGCAGTCTGATTGCTGCGGCCATGAACCTGAAAATTGAATGAGCAGTACGATGCTTTCTGGCGCGCAAGGTAAAGTCAGACATTGTCGGCGTTGCTTTTTTGAAGAAAGATCGCAGCCAAAATAGGCCGCTTGCCGTAAAGTATATCATTCGCAAAATGGAGTGCACATGTGACTGACATTTTCCGTTTTTCCGCGGCAAAGATCGCTCATGCCGTCCGTTCGAAATCCTTGTCTGCCGTTGACGTGACGCAGGCGCATATTGATCGCATGGATCAGGTCAATCCCGCAATCAACGCGGTGGTGCAGGATGGCCGGGACGAAGCAATGGCTGCGGCACGGCGAATTGATGCGCAGATCGCGCAAGGAGAAGATCCGGGGCCTATGGCCGTGGTTCCCTTTACCACCAAGGTCAATGTCGATCAGGCCGGATTTGCCACCACCAATGGCCTGACAATTTTGAAAAACTCACTGGCATCACAGGACAGTCCGGTCGTCGCTAATATTCGAAAAGCTGGAGGCGTCATTATCGGACGCACCAATACGCCGGCGTTCTCACTGCGATGGTTTACCAATAATAAACTGCATGGACAGACGTTGAACCCGCGCAATAGAGACATTACGCCCGGCGGATCGTCAGGCGGAGCAGCGGCCGCCGTGGCGGCAGGTATCTGCGCTGTTGCCCATGGAACAGATATTGCGGGATCTGTGCGTTATCCTGCCTATGCATGCGGCTTGCACGGGTTACGACCGACGATGGGGCGGATTCCGGCCTACAATGCGTCAGGAGCAGAGCGGTTTGTCGGAGCGCAGTTGATGGCCGTTTCCGGACCGATTGCGCGTACGATCGAAGATATCCGTCTGTCCTTGCATGCGATGTCGGCGGCAGATGTGCTGGATCCATGGTATACGCCTGCGCCGCTGAACTCTGGGGCATTCAAGAAACGTGCGGCACTGGCCGTCGAGCCTGACGGAATGCACGTTGACCCATCGGTCAAGGAGGCGCTGTCAAATGCGGCTCGGGTATTGGAGGCGGCAGGTTGGGATGTGGAAGAAGTGCCTTGTCCACCGATGCGCGAGGCGGCACAGATCAATGCGACGCTCTGGATGGCCGAAACTAAATTCGCTGCCATCGAGATGATGCAACGCGAGGCGGATCCGGACGCGCAGTTCGTGTTCGAGATCATGTCTCGGGAGACGGGAGTGGTCGATCTCGACAGGGTCATGGTTGCGTTGCAAAGGCGGGCGACACTGGTTCGGGAGTGGGAAGTGTTTCTTCAGACACACCCAGTCCTGATTTGTCCGGTTTCTGGTGAGTTGCCATTTGATCAGCAATCGGATGTGCGTTCTGAAGCCGACTTCCTGCGTATTTACGAAGCACAACTGACCCAAAGGGGTCTTCCCGTTATGGGGTTGCCGGCGCTGGCCGTTGCCACCGGCACAGCAGACGGCAAGCCAGTGGGTGTTCAGCTGGTGGCCGGACGTTTCCGCGAGGATGTGCTGATCGCTGCAGGCTCGGACCTCGAGGCCGCAAGTTCATTACCGCAGGTTGCCGATATTTGACCGGGGATTTCCCTCACAAAGGCATTCGCAGAAAAATCTTGACCGAGCGGAGCAGGGCCGTCGGCGCCGACGACGTAAACCGGTCGTGGTTGGCGTTGCCCGTCACGGTTTCATGCGGCGGGACGGATCTGTTGGTCACGGCCTGAGCCATCATGCAGAAATCTGCAGCACAGGAGGCAAGACGCTCCGCGAAGATTAAAGAGATCGGGCAGAAGGCTGACGATCCGTGATGGACGTGAGAAAGGCCGAGAAGAGTTCGCCCTGAGAATTGATGCGCAATTTGGAATAAATGTTCTTGCGATGAATTCTGACCGTGCCGGACGCAATACCCAAAAGTGCGCCAATCGCGTCGGCCGAGTGTCCTCTGAGCGTGTGTTCGACGACTTCACGTTCGCGCGGTGTCAAAACACCCTCGCCGATACTGCGAAATGCCAATTCAACCTGCTCTTCGAGCTCTGTGATATGCGCATCGTCGGAACTTTTGGCGTTTTGCCAATGCCTGCGACAAACAGCGTCTACTACTGGCCATACGGCTCGCAGCGCGCGCATCTCGGCCTTGCTGAATTTACGCGCGCGCCGCATCAGGGAAATCACGATGGAAAGTCCCTTGCGCACGTCGATCAAGAACCCGATTTCTTCGGCGAGGCCGGTTTGGGCATAGTAATTTCGAAAGTATTCGCCCTGATAGAATCGGTCTGGCGCAATTTCGCTCAATCGCCAAAGACCAGGCTCCACCTTTTCCGTGCTGGCGAGGAAAAACGGATCCAGCAAGTAGGGTCCTTCGAGATACTCGTCCACATGCAACCGTCTGCGATCATCGGGAAAGTCATTGAAAAGGGCCAATGGACGTGACGTTCCGACATATCCAAAAATGACAGTGTAATCGAATTCTACAATATCTTTCAGCGCGGTAGAGAGGGTGCGGGCGAACTCCGGCCTGTCCAGATCATCTATGATCTTTGCAGCGTTCATGCTCCAGTCTAATTGCATTCTCCACCCCTAAACCGTTATTGTCTTCTGTATCTCTATTACAAAAAGCATATTTACAAAAATGTCCAATTGTTCGTCAAATAGGTAATCCATGTAGTATGAGCGTTTATGCCGAATTCTTCAGAGCCTGGCCTTTCAAAGATATATGATGCCGCCGTGCAACCGGTGAATACTCAACCGGTTGCCGAACTGAGAAACGTGTCCAAATTCTATGGCGAGCTCGAGGCTGTTGGGGATATGGACCTCAGTATCGCGCAGGGTGAGTTCTTATCCTTTCTGGGGCCTTCAGGCTGTGGCAAGACGACTGCGCTCAGAATATTGGCCGGTTTCGAGACACCCACAAAAGGAAGCGTGTTCATTGATGGGAGGGATGTTTCCGGCCTCGAATCCTATCGCCGCCCGGTCAATATGGTGTTCCAGAGCTATGCGCTCTTTCCCCATCTGACGGTCGGCAAGAACATCGCTTACGGGCTGGAGCAACAACGGCCGAAACTAGGCCGTGACGTGATTGCCGAAAAGGTTGCCCGGGCGCTTGAAACAGTGCGTTTGTCAGGTTTTGAAAACCGTCGGGTCTGGGAAATGTCCGGGGGCCAGCAACAGCGCGTAGCTTTGGCACGTGCGATTATCAATGAACCGAAACTTCTGCTGCTCGACGAACCTTTGGCGGCACTGGACCGCAAGTTGCGCAAGGAAATGCAAATTGAACTGCAAGACCTCCAGCGGCAACTCGGTATTACGTTTGTGCTTGTCACACATGACCAGGAAGAAGCGCTGTCGCTCAGTGATCGCATCTGTGTCATGCGCGCCGGGCGGATTGTCCAGATGGGCACACCACAGGAACTTTATGACAGACCGCAAAGCCGGTACGTCGCTGATTTTGTCGGCACGTCGAACTTTTTCGAAGGCAAGGTAGGCAGCATCGAGGGGCAGGCGGCTTCCATCGTTCTGGCGGATAGCCGCAGTTATGATGCGGTTGACAGCGGGGCTGTAGCATCCGGCGGGCAGGGCTGTCTGAGCGTCAGGCCAGAGCAGATCCGCATGAGCCGCTCAGAAACTGCAGGTTCGCTGCGGGTCAGCATACAAAATCGGATTTTTCTGGGCGAGCACACAGAATATCTCGTCCGGCATGAAGCTCTGGGAAGCATTACCGTGATGGCACCGCGTCAGTCTGATGATGGCCTGCACAGCCTGGGCAAGGGCGACACGGGTTGGATCCACTGGAGCCCGGAAGCGGCTCTCATTCTTAAAAATGACTAAGACCAGCAAACCAAAAAGGGAGACGACCAAGATGGAAGACCATATCTCTAAGAAAAAATTCATGGAAGAACTCCGCCGCTATCAAAAAGGTTCAGTCACGCGTCGGCACTTTCTCGGTGTCACCGGTCTTGGTGCCGCGACGGCTGTCATGGGGGCGGCGATGCCGGGTCTGCGCGCGACAAGCGCATTGGCCGCAAGCGATATCGGCGACAGGGTCGTTCTGGCTACATGGCCGAACTATCATGATCAGGCGAATTTCGATATGTTCACCGACCAGACCGGCGCGTTCCTGCAGGTCAATGTGTTTGGGTCGAACGAGGAAATGCTTGCCAAACTTCAGGCAGGCGGCAGCGGTTGGGACGTCTACGTGCCAACAAATTACACAATCACGACATACGTCGAAGAAGGCCTGATCGAACCGCTGGATCTGTCAAAATTGCCAAATTACGATCCCGCCGCGTTCGACCCCCGTTTTTCCGAGGCAGGTATTGTCGACGGGGTGGTCTATGCGGTGCCGAAAAACTGGGGCACCACGGGCATGGCGGTCAACACCAAACATGATGGCGGCAAGGCGTTCACATCATGGAAAGATTTCTTCGACCGGACGATGGAAGACTATTCCGGTCGAACAATGGTGCATGATTATCAGCTGACGACTATCGGTGCCGCACTGAACTACCACGGCTATTCTTTCAACTCGGTCGCGGAAAATGAACTGGCGGATGCAGAAAAGCTGTTGATCGCCGTCAAGCCGCATCTCTTCGCCATCACGTCAGACTATCAGCCCGCAATGCGCTCCGGTGACGCCTGGCTGACGATCTGCTGGACAGGGGATGGCAAGCAGTTGAACACTGACATTCCGGAGATCGCGTATGTTCTGGGCAAAGAAGGCGGCGAACTCTGGAGCGACTACTATGCCATTCCAAAAGGCGCGCCCCACATGGAAGCCGCGTACGCGCTGATCAACTTCATGCTGGATCCGGAAGTGAATGCGCGTGAAGTTCTGGCGCATGGTTATCCAGTAGCAGACAGCCGTACGAACGCCTTGCTGCCGGAAGAGATACTGAACGATCCGATACTTTATCCTGCGGCAGAGTTGCTGAACGCGTTGGAATTCGGTGCAGCAGCAACCCTGACCGATCCGAACCGTGCGGAGCTGATCGCCCGGTTCAAGTCGGCCTGATTGAGAAAGGGGAGCGGCAAAACATGTCACAGCGTGCCCGAAACTGGCTTCTGGTCGCCCCGGCGGGTGCTTGGCTGCTGGTCATGCTGGTTTTGCCGCTCTCGGTCGTTTTTGTGTTCAGTTTCGGAGAGCGGGCGCCATCCGGTGGATATGTGCCCGCTTTCACTTTTGAGCAATACTTGAATCTTCCAGCTCGCTTTGCAGCCTTCAAGAACACTTTGATACTTGCACCACTGGGCACATTTGCTGCTTTGTTGATCGCGTATCCGCTGGCTTATCAGTTGGCTGTACGCACCAGCGAAAAGTGGAAAACGATGCTTCTGGTGCTGGTGATCGTGCCATTCTGGACGTCGATTCTGATCCGCAGCTATGCTTGGATATTTATCTTGGGAGGTCGCGGGATTCCGGCGCTCCTGGAGATCGTCGGCATTGAAGATATGCGGCTGATCAATACGCCATTTGCAGTGCTCGTGGGTATTGTCTACGGATATCTGCCGCTGATGGTGTTCCCGATCTACGTCAGCCTCGACCGTCTGGATAAACGCCTGTTGGAGGCCTCCTCAGATCTTGGTGCGCACCCTCTGACGACGTTTTTCAAAGTGACCCTGCCGATGTCCATTTCTGGTATCGCTACAGGCTGCATGTTGGTCTTTATCCTGCTGATGGGTGAGTTCCTGATCCCCGCACTGTTAGGCGGCGGCAAGGTTTTCTTTGTTGGCAATGCGCTGGTCGATCTCTTCCTGCAGTCACGCAACTGGGCCTACGGCTCTGCCGTGGCAATGATGCTGATCATCATAATGCTCGTGACCGTAACATTGTACATGCGCTTGATTTCGCGGCTGAATATTCAGCGCGATGATGCGTCGATCATGTGAGGTCCTGATGCGCATCTACGCCATATGTGTCTATGTGTTTTTGTACACGCCGATCGCGATTATTGCGCTGTTCAGTTTCAGCGCAGGGCGCAGCGCCAGCCAGTTTGAGGGGTTCTCCGTAAAATGGTATGGACGGGCGCTGGACAATCCATTCGTGATGGATGCCCTTGGCAACAGTATCTTCGTCGCGTTTGTTTCGGCAACACTGGCCAGCATCCTCGGCACACTTGCCGCTGTTGGTCTGCAAGGCATACGCGGCCCGTCCCGGGCTGTTTTTGACGCTATGATCTACATCGCGGTCATGATTCCGGGGATCGTGATCGGCATTGCAACCCTGATTGCGCTTGTCACGGTCTTTGACGTGCTCAACCCTTGGCTGGCAGGTATCTGGCCAGATGACCGACAGCCACCAGCCCTGTCCATGGGCATGGGCTCGCTTATTGCGGCGCATACCATGTTTACGCTCGCGCTGGTCGTCATCATCGTGCGCGCCCGTTTGGCGAGCCTCGAAGGGGCGCTCAACGAAGCGTCGGCTGATCTTTACGCAACGCCTTTCGGCACCTTTCGGCAAATTACGCTGCCGTTGATTGCCCCGGCCATACTCGCGGGTTTCCTGCTCAGCTTCACGTTCAGTTTTGACGACTTCATCATCGCATTTTTTGTTGCTGGTTCGGAGACGACGTTGCCGATCTACATATTCTCGTCCATCCGCCGCGGCATTACTCCCGAGGTGAATGCCATAGGCACTATGGTGATGCTGGCGTCTCTGGTGTTGCTTGTCATTGCCCAACTCATTCTGCGCCGCGGAGACAAGCGTAAACGCTGAAATAATTCGGAAGGACCACGATGTTACTCGAACACAGGGTTGCATTTGTTACAGGCGCAGGCTCTGGCATAGGCGCAGCCAGTGCACATGCGCTGGCACGCGAAGGGGCCATGGTGGTCGTGACGGATATCGATGGCGCAGCGGCACAGGCCGTGGCCCGCAGCATTCAGGATGCTGGGTTTGCTGCAGATCCGATGCAGGTGGATGTCACGGATGACGCGCGTCTGAGGGCCGCCATCAAGGCCACATCACAAAAGCACGGGCGTCTGGACATTTTGTTTTCGCACGCAGGCATTCAGATTGAAGGCAAGCTAGAGCAAGTGAACGTCACAGACATGGATGCTTCGTGGGCGTTGAATGTCCGGGCGCATTTTGTCGCCGCCCAGGCCGCAATTGCGCCCATACGCGCGAGCGGTGGTGGTAGCGTCATCATCACCTCATCGAATTCCGGCGTGCAGTACGATCGCGAAATGATCGCTTATGCCACAACCAAACATGCCGTTTTGGCAATGACCCGGCAGATGGCGGCAGATTATGCAAAAGAGAATATTCGGTTCAACTCACTCTGCCCCGGCTTCATAGACACACCGTTCAACCGTGGGTTCGAAATTCAGATGGGCGGGCGCGAAAAACTGGAAACCTACATCAACCAAGAGATACCCATGGGGCGGTTTGGAACCGTCGAAGAAATCGCCGATGCGGTTGTATTTCTGGCATCTGATCGGTCTTCGTTCATGACAGGTCATGCGCTGGTAATTGATGGCGGTGAATCGATCTGAATTGAATGGGGCCGGAAACTGGACATTCGCTCGAAAGGAGAGGCGCCAGCCAGCGGGTCGTCTGATTTCAAAGGCGGAAACATTGCCGCGCCGATTTATCCGCCAACCAACCTGCTCAACAGAACCACCTCACTTGTCTCGCTGATTGGGGTGGCCCAGGTGTCGTTGTAAATGCGCCCGTCAATTGACACGGACACGCCTCGTTCAAGTTGCGGCTTCAGGCCTGGATAGGCCTTTGCTAGCCCATCCAGCAGTTCACGCAAATTAGTCGCGGCAATCTCGACGTCGCGGTGTCCGTCGGCAAATTCTGCCAACGAACCCCAAAGCCGAACCGCGACCACTCTCAGGCCTCTTTCAAGGCCGCCAGCACCTTGTGCGGTGACATCGGCAGGCTGGTCAAACGTACACCTGCGGCGCGCGACACAGAATTTGCGATAGCTGCCAGTGGTGGAACAATGCCGGTTTCCCCGACCCCTCGCACCCCGTAAGGATGGCCGGGGTTCGGGATTTCAAGGATCACCGTGTCGATCATCGGCAGATCCGATGCGACCGGAATGCGGTAATCCAGGAAGCCCGCGTTCTGAAGCGTTCCGTTCTCACCATAGACATACTCTTCGTTCAGCGCCCAACCAATGCCCTGCACAGCCCCGCCCTGAAGCTGTCCTTCGACATAGGCTGGGTGCACGGCTTTCCCTGCATCCTGCAAAACAGTGTAGCGCAGGATTTTGACCGCGCCGGTTTCGGGATCCACTTCCGTGTCGGCGATATGGGTGCCAAAACTGACCCCCGCACCTTCTGCGGTCACTTCAAAATGGCCTGAAATAGGCCCGCCGGTGTTTGAGGCAATCGCCGCAATGTCGGCAATTGTCATTGGCGGAAATTTTCCGGCATTCGGTCCGGCGGGTTGAGCGGCACCATCCACCCATTCGACCGCATCCACGTCGATACCCCAGGTCATTGCTGCGCGTTCTTTCATGATACTGATGGCGTGACGCGCCGCCTTGATGGTTGCGAGGCCAACGGCGAATGTGACACGCGATCCGTCTGTGACTTCGTTCTGACCAAGAGAGGCGGTGTCGGCTACAATTGTGCGCACCTGTTCCATCGGAATGCCAAGTTCTTCTGCCGCCATCATGGACATTGATGCTCGCGAGCCGCCAATGTCGGGGTTGCCTTCGGACAGAGATACAGTGCCGTCAGGATTGATCATCAGCGAAACGCAGGTATCGCCACCGAAGTTGAACCAGAATCCACAGGCGACACCTCGGCCCTGGTTTTCCCCCAAAGGTGCTGTCCAATGCGGATGCGCCTGTGCTGCTTTCAAAGTCGCCTCAAGGCCAATCGCAGGGTAGGTCGGGCCATAGGCCGAACGCGTTCCTTCGCGGGCGGCATTTTTCAGTCGCACGTCGATCGGATCAAGACCCAGTTTATGGGCCAGTTCATCAATCACGCTTTCCACGGCAAACGCAGCCATAGGCGCACCCGGTGCGCGATAGGCGGCTGCCTTGGGCCGGTTTGTAACCACGTCCCATCCGGTTGTCCGGACATGCTCAAGGTCATATGGCGCAAATCCTGTCATTGCTCCAAGCGTTCCGTTCATCGCTTCGTATGCGCCATTCTGATAACGGTAATCGCCGGTTGCGGCGGTAATTTTGCCATCCTTCGTCATCCCGATCTTGATGTCGATGGACGTGGATGCCGTCGGCCCGGATGCACGGAACACCTCGTCACGCGTCATCGTCATTTTGACCGGTCGACCCGACTTCCGGCTAAGAACCAACGCAGTCGGCTCAAGAAACACAGTGGTTTTGCCGCCAAAGCCACCGCCGATTTCGGACGGTGTGACACGCAGACGCCCCGCATCGAGGCCGAGAATTGCAGCGCATGTGTTGCGCACCATGTAGTGGCCCTGAGTGCAGACCCACATATCGCCCTGACCGTCGGATCCGAGCGTGGCCAGACATGCATGCGGTTCAATGTAACCCTGATGCGTAGCCGCTGTTTTGAAATTGCGTTCGATAACCAGATCGGCTTTGGCGAAGCCTTCTTCGGGGGTGCCGTGGCCGTATTGTGTGCGTGTCAGCACATTGTCAGAAACGTCTGCCGGCACACCTTCCTGTTTGCGCCCCTTGAGCAATACAGGTGCTCCGGGTTTCATAGCTTCGTCGACGTCCATGACATGCGGCAGCACTTCGTAGTTTACTTTGATCGCGGCCAAGCCTGCGCGCGCCGCCGCGCGCGAGGTGGCGGCAACAGCGGCGACAGCATGGCCATCATAAAGTGCTTTTTCGCCCGCCATGCAGTTATCAAGGATGTCCGCAGTGGCATTGTCTTCTGGTTGATGGGTGAAATCGGCGCGTGTCACCACCGCTTTCACGCCTGGAACGGCCTCGGCTGCGGAAATGTCGATGGAGACGATACGCGCATGAGCGTGGGGAGAGCGCAGCACCAATCCAACCAGCATGCCGGGGGCTGATATGTCGGCCCCATAACGCGCGCGGCCGGTGACCTTATCAATGCCGTCCGGACGCAGAGGCCGGGTTCCGACAACTTTGAACGTGCGGGGCGCGAATTCATCTTTGGGCATCAGGCTGTCTCCCTCATGGTTTTGGCGGCATCAAGAACGGCGCGGATGATCTTGTCGTAACCGGTGCATCGGCACAGGTTTCCGGCCAGCCAATAGCGAGTTTCCTCCTCGGACGGATCCGGGTTCTTTTCGAGCAATGCCTTGGCCGCAACCAGAATGCCCGGTGTGCAAATTCCGCATTGCAATGCGGCATGATCCAAAAAGGCCTGCTGGATCGGATGCAGGGTTTCGCCGTTTGCCATGCCCTCGATGGTTTCAATCGCGCAGCCCTCGGCCTCTGCGCCAAGCACAAGGCAAGAACACACAAGACGGCCGTCCAGCGTCACCGAACAGGCACCACAGTCGCCAGAGGAACAGCCTTCTTTCGAACCGGTCAGGTCAAGCCTGTCTCGCAATACGTCCAGCAAGGTTTCGTCCGCCTCGCACAGGAACTCTGCGGCATCACCATTGATTGTCGTTTTGACGTGAATCTGGCTCATTTCATTCAACCTTTCTTGGCGCGGGCATAAGCGATTTTTGCCGCGCGGCGCGCAAGAACGCCGGAGACATCTTTGCGGAACGCTATTGTGCCGCGCTTGTCATCAATCGGTTTGGCGGCAGCAGATGCAACGGATGCCAGGGCGTCCAGTGCTGCATCATCAAGTTGCGTGCCGATAATTGCGTCTGCCGCTTCCTGAATCAGCAGGACCTTCGGAGCAACCGCTCCAAGTGAAACGCGGGCTTGTGTAATTGTCCCGCCAGCATCCAGAGTGAGCGATACGGCACAACCAACAACAGCAATGTCCATCTCAGTGCGCGGAATAAAGCGCAAATAGGCATCTGCGCTATTTGCAGGGCGCGATGGCAGGAAAAACGAAGTGATAAACTCACCCCTCGCCAGAGACGTTTTGCCGGGAGCTGTGGGAATGTCCTCAACGGCGGCATCTCGCATCCCTTTGGGACCAGCAATCCGAACCGTTGCACACGCGGCGACCAAAGCGGGCACGCTGTCGGCTGCGGGACCAGCGTTGCACAGGTTGCCCACTGCCGTGGCGCGCCCCTGCACTTGTGTCGAGCCGATAAGGTCCGTTGCCTCCACGACGCCCGGCCACGCGGCTTTCAGGCCGGCATGTTCGCTCATCTCTGCGCCCGTCACAGCGGCGCCAATTCTGAAGCCGTTGTCTTCCTGTGTGATTACCCGCATCTGATCAATGCGCTTGATGTCAATAATGGCAGAAGGGGCAATCTGGCCAGCGCGCAGCCGAACCAGCAGATCAGTGCCACCCGCAAGAACGCGCGCGTTTTGATCTGCAACCAGAAGCGCCACGGCGTCCTCGACAGATCGAGGTGTTTCATAATTCATTGTGTCAACTCCTTGGTTCGGGTTCTGGCCGGTTGCCCACCGTCGGATCGTTTGAGGTATTTTGTATTTCCGACTGCAAGCGGGTCGCAGTCAATTCAACTCGATTATGCAACTGATCTTGCGCTCCGCAAGCGCAGAAGTGTCAATTTACGGCTTTGTCTGAAGAAAATAATCTGTTGAGGCAAAGTCCCTAGACTTCCCTTATGACACAATGCGGACTGCCCAGCACCTGCAAATCGTCAGCCGAGATTATTCACTCGGCGGACAAGCGCTACGTCTGGTTTTAGCGTGCAAATCACAACATCGAAGCGTTGCCTCGTGCCGATACCAATCATGATTTGCAGCACTGGTACCCTAAGCCTCACGACAACCCACCTGGAAGGCGGCGGATTGACAGAATGGAGTTCGTTTACGAGGTATGGGCGAGGCGAGCGCAAGGATAAGCGGCGACATTAGGGATCTTTGACCCAAGCCTGGGATCGGTAGGCATTGAGTGGACCGATGCGCTCGTGTAGAGCGGACCGGATGACGCAGTTGAACGATCCCCTTGCTTTGAACCAGCGCGCAGGTCTGCCCGATGCATTGCGCGTGCTAATTGATGCTTATCCTCGCGCCACTTGGGAGCAGCACCCGAATTTTGGTGAAATGGTTCGCTTCTGGATGCAGCGTCACGCCATGTTTCGCCAGCTGACTTTTGTGCTGCGCGCGGATGCTGAAAAATATGCAGGTCAGGGAATTGAGTTCAAAGACTATGCCCAGCGGCTGTCTTACTATGGCGGTACGCTCATCAATGAATTGCATGGACACCACAACATCGAAGACCATCATTATTTTCCAAGGCTGATCAAATTGGACGCGCGCCTCGAACGGGGCTTCGAGCTTCTGGAAACGGATCACGGCGCGATGGACGGGCTGCTGCATGGAATGGCGGAAGCAGCCAATTCAGTCCTGCAGGGTGGAGCCGTCGGCATTTTCCTTGAAAAGCTTTCGGGTTTCGAGGCGCTGCTGGACCGGCACCTTTGCGATGAAGAAGAAATCGTGGTGCCGGTTGTACTGGACACCGGCTTTCGTGGCTAGCGCCCGTAGTTAGCGGTCCGCACGTCTATTCCAGAGTCTCTAATATGCCAGTTTTGCCGGGAATTTCTCAAGCAGAAGCGGCACTGAAAGGTTGCAGCGATGGCGCAACGGGTTTTGGCAGCACAATGCGTCCGGATTACTGCAACGCAAATTAATCCAATTTCAGGACTTTGCATCTAGTCAGGCTTCATTTCGCAGTGAGGTCGACATGACGCATAAATCTATTGCTCAACAAATTCGCTCCATCAGCAATCTTCTCGTTGGTGGTCTTCTTGTTTTGGCCAGCGTTGCATTGTGCGCAACCTTGTTGATCCGATCTATTTTCACAGAATATCGAGCCACTTCCAGATCCACGCTTGAGGCAACTGCAATTTTCGAAGATCTTTTCGAGGCTCGCATCGCAGCCCTTAAATGGCGTGACAATTTTGGCGAAGAAGCGCTGCAGGAATTTGCGAGAAATGTTGAAGAAATTACGCAGCTTGAAAAAAGCCTGATTCAAAGCAATTTGCCGAAGGCATTTTCTGACGCCGTTGGCCGGTTGATTGTCGATATTGCACAATACAAGGAAAATTTTGAAAACTCGGTCAGAGGTCATGCGCAATTTGTCGCCTCCGATGCAGAGGTTTCAACGCTTGGAAAGCAAACCCGTGAACAAATTACGGAATTGATGGATATTGCTTTTGAGGTCGACGACCCTTCCGCAATCTACAATGCGGGGCGGGCTCAGGAGTCGCTGTTGCTCGGCCGGTTATACGTCGAACGTTACCGTAATTCGGAAAACAACGAATATTTGAATACGGCAACTTCGCATCTGAACAACGCAAAGCAGTTTCTGCAAAGCCTTTTGAATGTGCTTGATAATCCGCGCCAAATTGAATTGGCAAATGTCGCCAGCAAAGGATTGAGCGATTATCTGGACAAGACCAGTCTGCTCGCCGAATCCGTTGAGCAACGCATTTTTTCGCGTCAGGCAATGGATGCATTAGGTCCGAAAATGATTGCGGATATCGAATTGGCATTGGACCAAATTGTTGACAGACAAAACACCCTTGGGCCAAGAGGTCAAAGTTTTGCGTTGTACACTGTTGTATTTATTGCTCTTTCTGCAAGCATTATCGTTATATTCGGTTGGTACTTTTCGCGGCGCACATCGTCCTCAATCGTGCTGGAGATCGAACAGTCGGTCGCTACCATGTCACGCATAGCTGAAGGCGATCTGGAGGTGGAAGTATTCAGCACCGAAAATGAAAATGAAATCGGCCGGATGGCGCGCGCGCTTGAAGTGTTCAAGGCGAACGGAAAGGCAGCGATCGAGAACGCCGCGCGTGAAAAGGAAGCAGAGCAAGGCAGATTGGAAGCTGAAGCCGTTTTGAGGCAGGAACGGCAGGAGCAGGAGTTGCAAGCCAGAGAAGATGCTGAAACGGCCCGTCAGGAAATGATAGCCAGTCTCAGTGCTTCGTTGGGTGTGGTTGTTCTTGCCGCGTCCAAGGGGGATTTTTCCAAGCGCGTGGATGCGGCGTTTTCTGATGAAGAACTGTCAGGTCTGGCCGCCGCAGTGAATACCCTTGTTGATAGCGTTGACCAGGGCCTGACGGCCGCAGGTGCAGCATTGGAGAAAGTAGCCAATGGAGATTTGACGGATCGTATGGGCGGCAGTTTTCAAGGCGCATTTGCCCAACTTCAAAGCAATATCAATGATATGATTGGCGCGCTGCAGTCCTTGATCGATGATATTGCCGAAAGCGGCGATTCGCTTGCGTCTTCTTCTTCTGAACTTCGTGACACTTCAGATGTGTTGTCTAAGCAAGCTGAACAGAACGCGGCATCGCTTGAAGAAACATCCGCAGCGCTGGAACAACTTTCGGCGAGTATCAAGCAGGTGAGTGGCAATGTTTCAGATGCCAACGAGAATGCGCGTGTGGTCAGCGAAACTGCTCAATCCAGTGGCGAAGTTGCAGTGGCCGCATCGTCTGCAATGTCGCGCATTGCAGACGCGTCCGCAGAAATAAAAAATGTAGTAACGGTTATCAATGATATTTCCTTCCAGATCAATTTGCTTGCACTCAATGCAGGAGTTGAAGCCGCGCGTGCAGGAGATGCTGGCCGAGGTTTCTCTGTGGTTGCATCAGAGGTACGCCAACTTGCTCAAAGAGCGAGTGAAGCCGCAAAGGAAATCGATAGTGTTATTGCACGCAGCGACAGTGCAGTGTCCGAAGGTGTCGCAAAAGTTGCGGACGCAAAATCGTCGTTGGCAATAATTTCGAAGAGTGTTTTGGGTATTTCAAGTCGTATTGCCGAAGTCTCAAATGCGATTTCAGAACAAGTTC
>Ga0102812_10001169_pt1 | contig 18270 bp, 25 predicted proteins | sample ColrivemetaGS713_FD_79334 | JGI IMG/M metagenome (GOLD analysis project Ga0102812, IMG submission 79334) | Estuarine microbial communities from the Columbia River estuary - Flood tide ETM metaG S.713 | ecosystem: Environmental > Aquatic > Marine > Intertidal zone > Estuary | place: USA... | reverse complement strand
TTGTGAGATTCTGGACAGAAGAGGAAACTGTAGCATATAGAAATAAAATTTCAGTATCTGGTGAGCGCCCAAGCGCAGCTACCACAGCGGAATTCATTGCATTCTTGGTAACGTCACGAGATAGATGTAAACACCTATCAGGTTCGGAGATACACTATGGGGAATAGATTTGTTTTTGAGTGCTCTGATGATTCTATTGAGAAAAGATTATCAGAGAGGGTTGAAAATTGCATACCTTTCCACTTCAGGAATGAGGTGATAGCATCATCAATACTTGATATGATGCTAGAGAAAACCAATATGTATGGAGGTGGAAAGTGTGCTAGTGACTATGTTGAACAAGCTACAAAGAGCTATTATGAAGGCATTGGGCGCAAAACTGATAGGGTGTTTGGAATACTAAAAAGGCTTCCAGATGAATCTGCGAAAATTGAATTGATTGATACACTTGTTGATATTGCTGGATATGCAATAATGGCAATTAACAGCTTGGAGAAATTGGATGATAAAGTTTAGCCAGATTGCGATATGTATACCTGATGAGGATTATCACAACAGGGTGATTAAAAATGTAAGTAATACATTTGGAGAAATCCCATATACTGATAAGCTGATGATGTCATCTGTAGATAATCCAAACTCCCCTCTCATGCTTAGCTTCTTCCATAATCTTATTGATGGAGCAGAAGTTGAGTATATTACATCTAGTGATATGGATCACTGGCATAACAAGTTTAATCAAAGGCAGAAGCCATTTCTTAGTCACTTAGGTGCATATCTATCAAGTGATGAGTTTGATAGAACAGTGAAGACTTTTACAGATCTTGGATTTGAAATTATTCATAATACAGAATCACACTCTCACTCAAATACAAGAGAAGATGGATCAGAGAGAAGATATCAGGATGTAATTTTTGGAACAAATAATACACTTGGATTTAACATAAAACTTACAAGGAAAATATAATGATAGCTGTAATATTTGATACTGAGACAACAGGTTTGATTAAGCCTGGTGCTAGCAAGATAGAAGAGCAACCATACATAACTGATCTATATATGCTGAAGGTTGAGCATATGGATGATGGATCTATAGTCAAGATAGATGATTATGAATCTCTTTTCAAAGTACCTATTCCGCTGAGTAGTGAGATAACCAGGATTACTGGGCTTACTGATGAGAGTCTAGCAAATAGTCCAACCTTCTCAGCGGAGTGTTCTAGGATCGCAAAGTTTATGACTGGAGTTGATAGACTGGTTGCTCACAATCTTGCTTTTGATAGATCAATGCTGGCTAATGAATTGGTAAGGATAAACAGAGTTCTTAAATTCCCGTGGCCGAGAGAGCATGTCTGTACCGTAGAGAAGTCTATCTATATAGAACAGAGAAGGATGAACCTTACCAGACTTCATGAGCACTTCTTTGGGAAAGGCTTTGATGATGCTCACAGAGCCAAGACTGATGTCAACGCTTTATTCAAGTGTTATGTTGAAATGTGCAAACAAGGGATGATTTAATATTATGCATATAGCACTTAAAACAGAGTTTAGTTTTAAGAAATGCTATATGCCTATGTCTCGCATACATGAGAAATCTGTATGTGGGATTGTAGGCATAGCAGATCTTAATAATACATACGGGCACATTCCGCTGATGAAAGAGGCTGAGAAGCATGGATTCAAACCTATCTTTGGAGTAAGGCTTCACGTGCTGCCTAATCAATCTCAACAAAGAGTTTGTAATACTAGCTGGATATTTATAGCAAAGAACAACGAAGGGTTAAAGGAATTGTACAAGCTTGTTGAAAAGGCTTATGATAATTTCTATTATGTTCCAAAGCTAATGTATACAGATGTTGCTAAGATATCAAGCAACGTCATAATGATAGCTCCTTGTATAACATCTTGTAAGCATGACTTTATAGCAATAGGCCAAGGATATGAGAACAAGTATGTTGGGCCAAAGTCAATAGCAATAGATAACAACTTCTTTCCGCATTCGGGTGATCGTGATGTATATGAGCTTCTAGCTGGAGCCAGGAAGCAAGGATCTGGATATAGCTATAACTTTGAGGATTGTACTTATGATCAGCATATCCTTAGTGAAGAAGATTGGCTGGTCCAATATAAAGATGAAGTTGCTATACAGAATGCTTACCTAGTGGCTAATACATGTAGTGCGTCAATACCTAAATCTGATATGGTTAAATGGTCTGGCTCTCATGATATAATGGCTAAGTGTATGCTAGGAATGGGGAAAGTAAAAGACTGGGATGATAAATACCAAGAACGACTTAACTATGAAATCAAACTGATAAAAGATAAAGATTATGTAGATTACTTCCTAATAGTTGCTGATCTTATAAACCATGCTAAGAAGAATATGCTAGTAGGTCCATCACGCGGAAGTAGTGCGGGAAGTTTAGTTTGCTATCTACTAGGGATAACTGAAGTTGACCCAGTAAAACATAACTTAATATTCGAGAGATTTATAGATGTAAATAGATTCGACCTTCCTGATATTGATATAGATTTTCCAGATAAGAAAAGGGATGCAGTTGTAAAATACTTGAAGCATAAGTATGGGAAAGATAAGGTTATGTGCCTAGCTAATATAAACAGGCTAAAAGCCAAATCTGCCATAGGAGAGTTTGCTAAAGCATTAGGTGTTCCTACTTATGAAACTACAGCTGTTAAAGATGCTATAATAGAAAGAAGCTCAGGTGATGCTCGTGCTGCGATGTGTATTGCAGATACATTTAATTCAACTGATGCTGGGAAAGCGTTCATCATAAATCATCCAAAGATGGCTCTTGTTGAACATATTGAGAATCACGCATCGCATGCTGGGAAGCACGCTGCTGGGATAATAGTATCAACACTTCCTTTGTGCACATACGGCGCTCTCAATAATCGTGATGATATTGTAATGATGGATAAGAAGGATGCTGAGTATATTGGATTGTTAAAGATAGATTGCCTTGGATTAAGAACACTAAGTATTTTAGAATCTGTAGCAGAACAACTTGGGAAACCATATAACTTTTTTTACAAACTTCCGCTGGATGATGCTAATACTTACAAGTTGTTCAATGATCAAAGGCTTTCTGGAGTATTCCAATTTGAAGGAATGGCGCTACAAACTATTGTAAAACAGATGGGAGTAAATGACTTTAATGACGTATCTGCGATTACAGCCTTGGCACGTCCAGGCGCTCTTAATAGTGGAGGTACTGCTCGGTATATTAAATACTCTACTGGAGTTGAAGAGCCATCATATTATTCTGATGCACATATGGATATTACTGGTGATACTTTTGGTATTGTTGTATACCAAGAACAGGTTATGAATATAGCAAGGGAAATAGGAGGATTAAGTTGGTCTGATACATCAACACTCAGAAGAGCTATGTCTAAATCTATGGGTGATGAATTCTTTGGAAAGTACAAGGATAAGTTTGTAAATGGAGCTTTAGAGAAAGGGTACAAAGAGGCTGACGCTATTCAACTATGGACAGATATTTCCGCTTCTGGAAGCTGGTCATTTAACAAGGCCCACGCCGTAAGTTATGGCTTGGTATCATATTGGACAGCTTGGTGTAAGGCTAACCATCCAATGGAGTTTGCTGTAGCTAGTCTTAACAATGCTAGTGATCCAGGGAATGCTGTTAAGCTGCTAAGGGATCTTGTTAAAAATGAATCAATGAAGTATGTTCCAGTTGATGCTGATCTAAGTGAGATAGAATGGTCTCATAAGAATGGAATTCTTATAGGTGGATTGCAGAACATAAAAGGCATAGGTCTATCCAAGGCCAAGGCTATCATGACAGCACGTAAAGGTGGAAAGCCTTTGACACCATCTTTATACAAAGCCCTAATGAATCCTAAGACAGATTTTGATATAATATTTCCAGCAGAGCATTACTGGGGCCACTTGTATAATGACTATAAGAAGGTTGGGCTAGACACCAAGCCTGTAAAGATTGTAGATGTAAATGGGAAAGGTGAGTATGTATTCATAGGGTGTCTTTCTGATAGAAACTTACGTGATCTTAATGAGCACGTATTCCTTACAAAGCGGAATGGTGAGAGAATAGATGATGATAATCTATATCTTAACTTCAAAGTTGAAGATGATACAGATCTAATAACTTGCACGATAGGGCGATACAAATATGAACAGCTAGGTAGGAAGATAGCTGAATCTGGAAGAGTTGGGCTAGATTGGTATCTGATAAGAGGTAGCATAAAATCAGACTGGAGAAAGGTAGACGTTACAGAGATTGTAAATTTAAATGAATACTTCAAGGTGAAGATAATATGAAGCCACAGAAAGCACTACATATGTTCCAGGAATCTGATAAGAAAAATCCAAAGTATATAGGTCATGAGTATAATATTTTTGAAAAGCATGATGGCTGGTATGGGTATATGGATGGTTGCGAGTTCATTTGCTCCAGGCAAGGAAGGCCAATTCCTTCACTATTGGAGTTCGGGAAGGATATACAAAATGTATTTTCAGGAAGGTTGATCTTTGAAATACTTATTGAAGGTGTGCCTGATTTCCACATCATGAATGGAATATTAAATAGAACCATTGGTGATTGTAGTGCAAAAGGAGTGTATCTAATGGTACATGATTACATTCCGCTTGAAGGTGTGGATACAGTATTCGCTGATAGGTATGCAATGGCTTCCGCTATTGTAAGGGAGTTGGATCACCCTAGCATAAGAACTAGCCCAATTCTAGCAACTAGCAACTCAAAGCAAGTTTGGGAGGCAGTGGCAAGTGAGGTTCTTATGAACGGTGGAGAGGGTGTTGTATTGAAAAGAGTTGATGCTCCATACTCTCCAGATAAAAGAAACTATGATCTAATGAAGATCAAGGAAGAGGTAACTGCTGATCTTATTGTAGTAGGCATGACAGAAGGTGAAGGGAAATATGTTGGAACACTAGGTGCTCTTATTCTTGAAGATAAGGATTTTGGAAGGCATAGTGTTTCAGGGATGACTGATCAACAAAGGGATGAATGGTGGGCGAACCCAGAGGAAATAAAAGGGAGAGTTGTAGAGATTAAAGCAATGAAGAGGCTTGCTGATGGAACTTACAGAGAGCCAAGGTTTAAAGCTATAAGGTACGATAAGACTTATAAAGATATAGATTAAAGGCGTTTTATAGTCGATTTAAGGGACGTTTAGAGAAAAGAGGTACTAAGGTATAGGTCGAATAAAAAAGGCCGCTATAGGGATATAAGCGGCCTTATTATTTACTCTGGTTGGGATCTTTGTTTGTTATCAAGAAGTATCTTTACAAGCCTGTCAAGTCTGTGATTTACCTCTCCTGTTTGACTGTGCAAGTCGGCTTTTATTGATCCAAGAACTGTATGCATCGCAGACAGATCCCTATCCAGATCAACCCTCTTTACATATGAGTCCTTTACATCATCTATCCGCCTGTGCACGGCCGAGAATGATTTATCTGTAGACTCCGATTTATCAATCAACATCCTATTGCTTGCTTCAGATCTAGCGTTTATCATTTTCTGATACTCGTCAAATCTATCATTAATAATTTTCTGGTGATTATCAAACTTAGTGTTCATCCAGTTAACAGTGATTACAGCTTGAACAGATAATCCCAGGACTAGCCCAACTATAGTTAACACATCACTTAGATCAATCATTCACTTCTCCAGCTCCAGTATGTATACACCAAGAGCTGTTGCGTCATCCTTGGTGAAACAAACAAGCGAGTCAACTTTTATTGTCTTTATCGTTGGTTTTGTAGGCTTTACTGGAGTCATCGCGCACCCCATTAAAGTGATCATCAAACCACTCAGCAGGATCATCCTCAACTTTATCCCTCTCCTTCTGTCTATGTAATGTACGCAAATATTTATATACATCATCTATCCACCCTACAATAATTGCAAATGCTTTCATCGCCTGAACTTCCCCAGAAGGTTTCTTATCCTATCAATCACTCTATCATCTTGCTTGGTAGGAGTGATAGCTGCGATTGCAGATAAGATTGCAAATATCAACACAGCAAGAGTTATATAGTCATCTATCTTATCCATAGTAGTTCACTCCTATTGTGTCATCATCATTAACTTCTTGTATAACTCACCTTGTTTCCCCTCACTGTTCTCCTCTCTAAAACTATCCAGAAAGTCCACCGCGCCCTCAATAGCTTTGTTATGGCCCTGCGTACCCTGTGCTATGGCCCTTGTATACTTAGCTAAGTCCCCTGCGTTCTTACCAGTTAAACCCTCTATTCTTATAGGTGATGGAATCAGTGACAACAAGCCTCTGGAAGAAGGGATGCCCCTCTTATACAAAGCCATGTAAGCAGAAGGTATAATTGGAATCTGCCCAGTCGTACTTCCAGATACAAGCCTTTGCATTAGTGAAAGTTTTCCGCTATTGTCAGCTATTGTATTGGTTCCAGATAATCCTGAGCCTGCCTGGTTCTTCATCATATGGTCAACCTTAACCAGCTTCTGAAGATCCTTTATCCTACCACCTTGCTCCATTAAAGTCCTTTTTGGATCAGAAGTCATCAAGTGACTAGCTAGCTTTCCTGCATCAAACTTGTTATCTACTGTCATACCATTCCGCATGACGAGGTCTGTAATAGCAAATCTTTCATTAAGGTCATTCCATTTAGCAGAACCCTCTACTCCACCAAAATCCCTTACACCTGTATCCATTGCCTTTTTGAGCTTCTTTGTCAAAGGTTCAAGGCCAAAGGCTGTGAGGTTATCACCACGAGTATATGCAGAGTCAATTTCACTTTTCAACTGCTGCATCATATCCTGGTACTTCGACCCATCGAAAGTTTGCTTGGTCATACGACCTTGCGCATTACGTACAGGTCTACTGATTTTGTTAAGCTGTTCCAGATATGCGTTTGCAGTCTTGTAAGCCTTCTTCCCTTGTGGAGTTGTATTCTCTTTTAAAGCCTTTACACCTGCTTCAATCTCTCGATAATCCGCTGGTGAGAATCTTCCAACACTACTGTTCTCCATGTATTTGTATTCATCGCTTAACGACTTTCCATGGGCGGATAAACTCTCAGGTGAAAAAGAGTCTTTTAGCTTAGGGTCGATCCCCATTGCTTTTGCAGCTTCTCTCTGCATTACAGCTGCGTTAGCCGCATCAAAGTCACCAAGGTAATCTGCAAACTGGTCAGTCTCCCTAAGTCCATGCTCAAACTTCTGGAGGGCCTTTGACCCAGTCGTCATTCCAGGAAGTAGCCTCATGCCCTTGTCTCTGGCCCAATCTACTTTAGCCTGTTCTACAGCATCCCAATAAACTGGCGCTCTTCTAAATGGCCGCTCTAAAGCCTTTCCGCTGACTGATCCTAATGTACCGGATATTGCTCCAGTTAGGAAGTTAGTGTCATCGCCATATCTCAACGACCCTTCAGCGGAACCTGTGACCCCACCACCAAGGATGTTATTTAACATTCCCTCTCTGTATCTGTCAACAGTCTTTATTTGATTAGCAGATCTCATCGCCTCTCGTTTAATTGGATCCATTATTTCTTCTTTGGCTTTCCTTGCAAGTTGTGAAACCACTGGAGTATTTCCAGCAGCAAGCTTGTCTACACCTCTCGTTGCCAATCCCCTTGCGGCAGCATTAGTTGTATTGACTGCATTCTCAACCCCACTTACAGTTTTAGCTGCTACAGCTCTTGATGCAGGCCCAGTTAATGTTCCAGTTACAACATATGGGAGCGCTGCGCCAAGCATTGCCAAGCCCTGGTTCTCATCAATCTGCTCCATGATTTCATCTTTATATTGCTGCTCCTTAGCTCTATTGAGAGTTCTTTCCATAGCAGTATCACTACCACCAATATCAGCAAGGAAGTCATAAATGTTAGCTGCACCACTTAGCAACTTGTCTGTTTCACGTCCAGCTATTATGTTAAACTTTTGCCCAAAGCCCATCTTCTCAGACTCTTTAGCTCGTTTATACTCAGGGCTCTCAGGGCCACGCTCCACAAATAGCCGATCCATATACTTCACATGATCACTCGTGTAACTAGGTATGTGACTACCTTCCTGGGCAAGTAACTCTCTCTGCCTATCCTTATTAAATGAAGAGGTTGGTGACTCCGCTGGAGGTGTGTCAACCTTCGCCCATTGCTCTTGTCCATTTGCATCTTTGTAATTACGAAAGGTAACTATGTTACCTTGTGCATCTTTAGCTTGTCTAGTAGCCATACATCACCTCAATTAGTCAACCCAGAAAAGTCCTTCAGATGGACCATCACCAGCCTTCCAAGACCTACTCACTGGAGGGGTCGTTGGATTAGTTGGCTTCCCTCTTGCAGTTTTCTTCATTTGGTTAAGCTCTTGAAGATTCTGCCTTGACAATTTTAGATTCTCTTGGAATACAACGTCAGGTTGCCCTGGAACTGGAAGCTGAGCCTTTATACGTTCCATCTGTTCTGCGGATACATCCGCTCCAGATATTGCCTTTGTCATAGTATTCTGAAGGTTAGCTGAAAGTGATACCATTTGCACATCCCTTGGATCTGGATTGTGCCCAAGGAATGATAAGGCTTTATCAATAGCTATATTCTGCAAGCCGGTTCCGCTTCGAGTCTCCTCAATCCAACCACCTAGGCCTGATATATTAGCACCTTTGCTACGCAGCTCAGTCATCTGATCCAGTATGTTTGAGCTTTGGTCATACAGAGCAGACTCGCTTATTGCAGAATCACTCAATACCTTACCTCTTGTAAGCCCTCTTTCCATAGCCTGTCTATAAGTCAAAGCTATTTCTGGTGATATTGGATTCCCATTCTTATCAACAAGATTCATAGCCTCACTTGCAGGCATTGGTGAATCTAAATCTTGCATTGCCATTGTTTTCTGCACGCGCTTCTCTTCAAGATACTTCTTGAAGTTCTCATGGGTTCTCATGGAAGGCGCAGTTGATGCAATAAAGTTTTGATAATCTGTAGTTCCCTTATCCTCAGCAGGCAGACTAGACTCTTGGTACTTCTGCATCTGCTTAATGCCTTCTGCTTGAAGAGTTGGATTACCGCTCTTCACCATCGCGGATATTCTTTGACCCCATTGCTCTATTGGAGATGGCGCCTGGTACTCTGGCTTCCGCATTGGGACTGGAACATCACCTCTCTTGTAAAGGTGTTGCTGCTGGCGCATTTGCTCATCTCTAGCAAGGCGCTGCTCCATTGAGCCCATAGCCTGCGCAAGCATAGACTCCTGTACACCAGGGTCTTGTGATTTATCACGTAGCATAAACTGGGCATATTGAGGATTCCTCCTCATTGCTGCAGCTGTCATTCTATCTTCATATGTAGACATGATTATCCCCCAAGTGCATGAAGCATATCAGTTGCGTAACCAATACCAATATTTCGTTTTCTGCGAAGTGATTCAAGTCCAGTGTTGCTTCTTTCTTCAGGATCTGCAGATACTCTATACTGTTGGTACTTATCAAAAACTTGCCTTCTATCAGGTGCCATGATTGCATCATGTAGCAAGCCTTGTCCTTCTTCTTGTAGCCCAGGATTAGGGCTTCCCATCAAAGATCCAATCTGCGCTTCCAACACCCTGCTCATTTGTTTATCAGGATCAGGGGCCATAGGAGTTTGAACATTAGCATCTTGATTAGCTGGGTTGAAATCTCTCCCTCCTAGTAACTGAGTTGCCTGTCTATCAGCCATAGCTGCAGCAATCTGAGGATTTGACTGGGCCATTTTTATCATAAACTCTTCTAGTGGGCTCATTGGAAACTCCCCATCAAAGACTGTAAGTAGGCAGGCATATTAGCCTGTTGCTTTTGTTGCAGGGGCTGCCGCTGCGTGGCCATTTCCATAAGAGACTGTAGAGGCATAGCCCCAGTATTTTGGGGAGCCTCCATTCCACCGGTTTGCCCAGCCATGCTTAGTGACATACCCGCAGGGCCGAGATCATTCATAGCCTCAAGAAGAGCTTGCTTTCTAGCATTCTCTGCGTCGATATCAAAACCTTTGTCATATGGGGATTCACCTTGTGAAAAGTCATCTCCATAAGGTCTCATCGGCGCACCTTGTTGAGGGCCTTTAAGTATATCATCCCACATAGTGAGTGGGGTGTTAGGCTCAAAGGATTGCTGTAAACCTCTCGTTGAAGCACCCGCTCCAAACATATCCATTAGTGATCCCATTATCCTTTCCCTCCACTTCCACTCATCCCCGCACCTTTTGACTTACCATAAGAGCTTCCACTTGAAAGTACCTGAGGCGCACCTATTACATTTGAATAATTACTCATAGCATTCTGTGGCATCATCATAGCACCGAACTGGCCCATGCCCAGGTTTTGCATATTCCCACCCTGGCCTATCGCGCCTTGCATAGATTGATTCTGTTGGCCTAGCATGTTCTGCATCATCTGTTGCCTTGCTAGGTTGCTTTGGTCTGCTTGTTGTGCAATTCCAAGCTTCCTGTCCAGGTCTTTGTCAAAAGTTTCATAACCAGTACGAGCAAGATTGCTTTGTAGATTCTTGTTAATATCCGCCATACCTTGGGATTGTACAATACCATGCCGTGACCCTCCAGACATTCCGCTGGCTGCCGCTCTAGCATCAGTATTAGCAAGCATCATCTTCTGAGCGTCATTAGCATCTTGCATATACTGGCCTTTCATAGCGTCAGCGTAATTGTTTCCATCACCACCCATAGTCATAGCATTTATCTGGCTAGTTGCTGATGGCTTATTCATTGAGCTATTCAATGAGTTCATAAGGTTATTCTGCAAATCCATATTTTGATATGCACCACCTTTGAGCTGATTCTGCCAGGCGCTATTTGCATCCCCAGCAGTCTGATTCATGTAATTAGTAGCACCATTCATAGCACCACTCATCTGGCTATTTATGCTGTTGAACAGATTTCCAGCTTGTGCATACAGATCCTTCAGTGGACCTTCCTGCGCACCCCAAACATTTTGATCAAACGAATTATTGTTTGATGACTTATTGCCTGACATTCCAAAACTACCAGCCATTATTACTCTCCCACATCACATTTAATTATAGTAGCAACTTCAGACCATCCCATTGGAGCAAGCTTTCGCATCCACCCTTTTCGTGCTGCGATACCTCTTAGCTCTGTGCAATTAAAGTCTTTTGCAATTGCCCTTGCTACTTCGATACATCTATACATCCAATCATCCATCTCACTACCACCTATTAATGGAATGTATAAAGTCCTTAGCCCTGACTCTGAAGTTCGAACTTCCAAGGTATTCACTGCAACTACATCAGCCCCTCTGGATACTGTTAGTAGCAATGCTTCACCTTCTATCAACCTTCTCTTGATTGACTCCAGAGTAACTTCCCCATGTGATAAGGCAATTGGCCTCGCTAAGTGCGGAGCTACCATATCCCATATAAGATGGATCATAGTCTGTGGAACAGCTGCTATTATTAATCCATCTTTATTCATCATTGTATGCCCAAGATCTAGTTCTTCTTGTATCATGCTATTTGCACCCATCCAGCAGATTTGTAAATCCACAATCCTTCAGCGATTATAGCTGTAGCTGGGATTGCGTTAGCAAAGTAATACACCTCGCCTACTCGCACCCTCAATGGCAGAATCGTTAATGGTTCAAAGTATTGCACATCCATAAGAGCTATATTTATTGCTACTGCCTGCCTATTTAGGTATCCAATAAGGTCTGCAGGGGGATCTACTCTAGGCTGCTCAATTGGGATAGATGGCATTATCTTACTCCAGATTTTTCATAAATAAAGTCCATTCCACTCAACTCCCAGTTTGTGATGCCTTCTGAGGATATTCTCCAAGCGTGCAATGAGCCTGTGGATCGTATATTAAGCTTGCGATCTACACCTGGAGTAAATATCATAGGTAGCTTCCAAGACACTTCACCACCTGGCAATTTCTGAGAGCCGAACTGTATAGATACAGGGCTGGTGCCACGTATCTTAGGATACACCTCTCTTATAGTTGTAACCTGCTGAAGGCCATCTAATGGGAAATCAGTTCTCTCTAACACAGTTTCTCTAGTCCCAGAGGTTATTCCAGATGTAGGCTCAAGTATCTTCAAGGCACTGTTAGAGTTTATTACACAGATTGGAGAGTCTGCGAACTGAGTCTGCAAAGTGTAAGTGTAAGGTGTACCACCAGGGTCTAAAGTTCCATCAGGCAATGTTGTTGTAGTCCCAAACCCTGAACTCCCACTGCTCCACGTGCCGGATTGAGCTTTCCACGAACCAGCCCAATTCTCCCAAGTAGGAGCTGAGCCTGCGGGGCCAGCCACCCCTCCACCCACACCACCAAGCCCATCACTACCTAATCCAGCTGGCCCATTAGGGCCTGAGTACAGTATCCCAAATGCCGCAAACGCGCAGTTAGGCAAGTCGCGTATGGCCCAAGACTCATCACTCCAATTGAATACATATGCTAGGGATGGGTAATCCGTCCCACCAGTAGGTATGCAGAACCATATTTCATTAGCATTAACATTGTGCATCACAAAGCACTGTCTAAATCTGGTCATATCCAGAGCATCTAAAAACGTCCTTTTTATAGACCCATGAATGATAGAGACTATCGTTGTGCCGTCAGTCTTCATCACATCACTTGCAGAAATAAAGTAGTGCCAGCCGTTAGCTTCAACTACGCAGTTTGTATTGAGAAGTCCTATGACGTTGGATAGCTCTCTGCGACGCCATATGAACTCCCCGCCAGTATAGTCAAGAACATCTATCGCATTGCGAGAGTATATAATGAAGGAGTCTCTGAGAGTCAACCCATCAACTATGTCTCCACCATCTCCGCCTAGTGATGCTACCCCTGCTAGGCCAGCTGTATCTGTCTCATCCCAAGTATATGGCAGACCGTTGATGTCCGCAGCTGTTGACCATCTATATGTATCAGGTTGCTCTGTAACTCCAGATATATTTAAGGCAAATAGGAAGTTCTTATGTGCCCTGATAACTCTAGCAGACACACCTTTCACAGCCCAAGTATCTACTGCATCCCACATTAGTGGCTGCATAACTTGGCCAGGGGATGCTGGAGACCAGTATTCTGGTACAGATTGAGGATTGTTGATTATTGGAATTCCACCTAGAACACAACCTGTCCATAATAGCTCATCATTAGCACCTAGCCCTGTGTACCCTGCAACAGAGGATATATCTGTGAAGGTAAGGCCGTCAAAACTTTCAACTTTAGTGCGGCCTGCCACTATCCAATAGTTTTGGCTATTAGCCCCTGCAGCTAACAAGAACCCAGCATTAAAGCCTGCAGTTGGGGAAGCCCAATCAGCATACCCACCTGTAGAGTATATTGAGTTGAGAGAGATTTTGAAGTTGAAGGCATACGTCAAAAACTCCGCTGGTAAGTCCCATGGAGCAATATCTGTGTTTAGACCCTTAGTCCCAATATTACTTATGCTCAATCGCTCTGTCATTTGCATGGTCTCTTACAAGTCTTATGGCTGCATCTTGTCGCTTAACTGTCTCATTGCGCAAGCTCTCTATAGCCGCAGATGTGCTTCGCCCTGTGGCAGACATCTCAACCATCAATAAAGGTTGCCAAGCTATTGCACAATTCCATTCATCGTGCCGCTTTCCTGACTGATCTACACCGGCCATTTTTACATGCCAGGCACACCTGTGAAGCTTTCCATCCTTAGCCTCTACACACTTATGCCCAAGAGGGCAGCTGACAACTTCCTTGATATCCATTAGTCTTTGACTCCTATTATTGAGTTTATATATAGAGGTGCAAATGTAAGGTTCCCAGCACCTGTGTCACCGTGTTCGTGAGGCTGGCCTGCACCAGAAGATGCTACACTTGATGAACTAGACAATGGGCCTGACCCATTACCCACAGAAAGCAGTTTGTCTGGAGTGTTACCAACTACAGAATTAGTGTCTGCGCAAGTAGACAACATGTGTGTATGTGAAGGCATCTCTGCCTCTGTAAGGGCATGGCCAGAGGTCGTATGTGTGTGGGACAGGTCAGTCGTGAATGGAGAATCCGTTCCGCCTGTGCCGCCGCCTACACCTGCAACAATACGAAGGGTGTAATCATTGTAGGTGACATCCTGTGTCCAGCCCACTGGTGCTGCAGCCTGAAAAAAGATCATCCTAGTTCCAGCTGGCGCGTTTAGAGCCCCACCAATAGCTGTAGCTGAAGCGGTCAGTGCATCAAGTGCGGCTTGAATATTCGCTGCAACCCCATCCAAAAAGTTTATTTCCGCCTCTGTGGCTGTAATAGGAGTAGCAAATCCTAACCCGTCAGCACCTGGAAACTGGGATTGGAGAACAGATTTGATGAGCCTTATATGCGCATCACCCTGATTGGTCAAATCACCTGGGAGTGGCCAGTTGCTCGTTAATTCAGATATGGTTGTAGCTGTTTCTACTGACATGATAACCTCTTAGAATCCTGTGGCAGCATATAGAGTTGCGACTTCAGCTGGAGTTAACGCTCTGGCCCATACGGCGACATCAGATATGTTAGATGTTGTCCATGGAAAGCCAACCTCTCCCCCAACTAATATGGTCGCATTTGTGTACCCAGTAAATGACGCGCTGCTGCTTGTACTTGTCCTCACCCCATTTAGGTATACATTGACACCTTCAGCTGCGCTATTTGTTACAACTATATGATTTGGCACCCCTAGAAGGATAGGTGTGGCAGACGTAACACTTATAGTGGTACCTGTAAAAACACTAAACCCAACATGGCCTGTGCTAGGGCTTATATTGAGCCTCTTATCTCTACTTCCCCCAGTTTGGCCATCCCTGGTGACCATTATTGTATCACCCAACTCATAATATTCTTCACCTTGAATTACTAGTGCATAAGACACACTCCCCTGATTGTAGAGAGAATTATTCGTAGCATACATTTGGTTATCAGATTGGTCCCCGTCAAAGAATACACTAGGCCGCCCATCTATCATGGATGGGGCTTGATTAAGCAATGGACCGCCATCATACGTACCATTTTGAGCACCCATTACATCCACAGCTGTAAGGCCTGAAGTTTCATTAAATAGCCAATAAGACGTTGGTGCCAGGGCTACAACAGCGTCATAGTAAGGGGTTTGAGGGGCTCCGTTTGTGCACCGTGCCAATATAGTATTAAGGTATAAGGGTGTGAAGTCACTTGTAGTCCCAAGAGTGTACCCATGCGTGTGGGGGTCATTTGAGCCTGTTACACCAATTGCGTATGCTGAGTTAATAGGCCCAGCGCCATTGCCTACAGATATACGTTTGTCTAGAGTGTTACCAACTACGGAATTAGTGTCTGCACAAGTATGTATTAAGTGTGTGTGTGGTGCTAGGTAAAATAACGATAGTGTAAAGCTGGAAGTTGTGTGTGTATGATCCCAGTTAAATGAGAAAGGGGAATCTGTTCCTCCAGCGGCTCCGCCAGCGGTGTTCACAATCCGTACCATGTAGTCATCATATGTGGTTATCTGCTCCCAACCTGTCGGCGCGGCAGCCTGGTTGAATAAGCATACAGTTCCATATGGGGCAGGCACGGAGTCTTGAACATCGGCAAATGCCAACTCTATTGCTACATATTGATCAACTAGATTTGATGTAAGACCACTAAGGAAATTGATCTCTTCCTCAGTTGCAGTTATTGGTATTTCAAATCCTTGCCCTGCGATCCCTGGGAACTGCGTAGCTAAAACATTCTTGATGCTACGGATGTGGTCATCACCTTGAGTATACACATCTGTAGCTTCAGGGTACAATGGATTGAGATCATCTAGTGTTTGTGGGGCAGTTTCTAATGGCATCATTGGCACCTAATAGTTAGGGGTGTACCTGACCATCTGATTCGATCATCGTCACTCTGGATGGCATTGACAGCATCTATAAATCTTACATCCCATAAAGCTTTTGCCTCAGCATCTTTGACAAAAGAACTAATTTCCACCAGCAATCCAAAAGTATAAACATCTGGATGTGAGGCAGATAGCCAGTTAGTTGTAGCAAGAGAGGTCAGTGGAACAAGCTTTTGGTAGTATACTATTTCAATAATCTTACCACTATCGTGGGTAGGTGAAATTTGCAACTTGTTTGCAACCAAGGTATAGTAATGGCCTGATAGGCCATTACTATATACAATGTTCATTTGATCAGGGGTCAGATATTGCATTGTGACCCTAATATCAGAAGTCGCTGTATCCCTGAATTCAATATCTCTTAAACCTGCGAAGTCTGTAGGCAAAGAATAATACTCTTGATCTAAGACTGTAGCAATAGTTGTACGTGATGACATGTCTCTGGTTTTAAGAACTCGGTTGACTCTAGCCTCTACAATCTTAAGAAAAGAATCAATTTTAGACGTAACCTCAGTATCACTCCTATCTGCGTAGGCTAATGCTAAGTTGCTAATTTCACTGTAGTTCATGTTCACCTCTACAATCAAGTATAAAAGTTTGGAGCCTTATCCTTTGTACCAATATTTGTGCTTTGGTAATGGATGTCTATTGTCTGTATAAACAGATTGCCTCCAGTTACAGTAGGGACTCCTGTTGTCTTCAACCTAACTAGAATCACTCCATCAGGCTCTATATCATCTGTATCTATATGTGCTACTGATCCCCCAGATATTGATACCTGATTCTCTGTAATATTATGAGAATACCGAGGGGCATTTGTGATATTTAAAGCTGATCTAGTAATTATGTTTGTTACTTCCGCTGGGAAGGTTGCTTGTTGGTGGCCTTTGGCATATGTAACATAATTAGTGAATTCAACTGATCCACTTATATTAGTACCATTGTGACTCCAGTGTACGTGAAGGTGAATATCTGTCCCAGGAGCATAATCATGAGGTAAGTGATATACCATATCAATTACGTCATTATTGCCAAATATCCAACCGTTAATATTGTCTCGGAAAGTGCTAAATGTTGGGGTGCCTGGTCCAGATGTCTTTGCAATTATCGTACCTATTATATCACGCCATGGGTAGGTTGGAGCATCTCTATCAATCTTAAGCCCTGCTCCAGATTCCTTTGGGAGTACAATGCCTGTATCAGTTATATTGGCGACAGTCCTCCAAACAGCCGCACCAACAAGATTATCTATTAATATCCATGCTTCGTCTGTATCTCTACGAATCCAGACAGTGCCTTCCTCATAAGCTGTAGAGTCATCATTCACTGTAGGGGATGTAGATTCAGAATTATGGATATGGCTATACAGGACTGTAGTGTTTCCCTGTATCTTAGCCATAGCTACACGAAGGGTGTCACCATCTCCAGTGTCATTGCCTGTTCCTAAATTAAGGTTCTGCTGAGACATACCATCCTCCTATACAGACACTTTGTCTATTGTTATAATTGTTGAATCTATAGTCGTTGTAGTTTTGTCTATAGAGAACCTGCCAGACAAATCTCTTTCAACAAATATTGCCGCACCTTTTGATTTAGATAGACCCGTGATCCCTTTGTGTCTTGAGAGGAATGTACTTGACAATCCTCTTATTCTCATCATCATCAACTCTTTCTTATCCATCATCAATCCAGCTATATAGTATTACCTACAGACTTAGACTTGCCTGCAACACCCTTGTGTTTCAGAATGAATGACCCAGATAGACCTTTTGTTCTCATTAGCATCAACGGAACCATCTTCACCTTCACCTTCTTTGTTTTTGTAGCCATGATATCTATCCTCGGACTAGACAAGCCTTTCCTTCAGCAGACTGAAGAAACCGATTCATCTCAAGACCTGCAAACTTCTGATCCTTTGAGTTAAGGAAAAAGCCATCACGGATAGCTTTCTCATACACTATGAATGGGATACTTGCAACTTGCCTACCCCACGTCCCACCTGATTGGGCATCACCAAGATCGCGAATAACACCTGAGTTCTTGCGAAGCTCTGAATTCCTATCAAGTATAATGCTCTCAGTAGGTTGTGTAGTCTTGTGAGTCAGCTCACCTGTTGGCTCATGATATATAAATTCAGACTTGATGATGTCTTCCATGTTAGACCTCTTTTGCTTTCTCTAAGAACTTTCCATAAGCAGAAAGCTCCGCAAATGTAACCTTCCCAAACTCGCCTGGCTGAATAGCACCTTTCGCAGCATAAATAATTCGCTTTGATGTATTCTTTACATTTAACAAATCACCAGACTTTGGCTGTTTTATTACTGTATCTCCATCAGTTGGAGCGGGCTTTACAACCTTCTTGACATCTGTCATATCAATTCCTCAATTAACCAACTTTAAAACC
>Ga0102812_10001166_pt1 | contig 18299 bp, 10 predicted proteins | sample ColrivemetaGS713_FD_79334 | JGI IMG/M metagenome (GOLD analysis project Ga0102812, IMG submission 79334) | Estuarine microbial communities from the Columbia River estuary - Flood tide ETM metaG S.713 | ecosystem: Environmental > Aquatic > Marine > Intertidal zone > Estuary | place: USA... | reverse complement strand
TGAAAGATCAAGGCTGCTAATTGGTGTTAATTACATCATTTAGTCGTTTACCAAAATCAAAAAGCATTTTTATTTCTTTTGTACTTGCCAAACGCACTTTACCAAATACAAGCAATCCATTGCCATTAGACTCTACATGGTAATAGGGGTTACTTTCAAAAAAATGCGTGATATCATCATTAAAAAACTGTTTGATGCCTTCTTCATTATCTCCTAATAAATAGAATCTTTTTGAAAAATCGTTATGGTTTTGAAGAAGGATATCTTTAAAACCAGCAAAGGCATAAACTCTTTCTAAAAATCCTTCTCTGTCTAAAGTAAACTCAGGAATAGCTTTGTTTAAATTAATATGAAGCATGGTGGTTCTAATAACTTCTTTGGCAATAAATTCACCTTCAGAAAATTCAATATCAAAAAATGTAATGGCGTTATTTTTATAATTTAAAACATTATAGATATGATCGATGGTTTTGGTGTTAAAAAACAGAAAATTGTTCAAAAAATCGACATCATGACTATTTTTAGAATCATAGTTAAGATTATAAATTTTTGCCAAACTTTCCATACTGGTTTGTCGGCGTGTTAAGTTGTTTTTTATAATGTTTGGAACTGGCAACAAGCGTCTTAAAGCAAACGGGTGTTCAGAATCTGCATCGTGCATGTCTAAGCCAATGACATCGAAATGTCCCCCCCTTTTTTTAAATAATTCCTGATAACTGTGCATATTTTCCATCACCGTATGGTCGACAAAACTACATAATGAAAAATCTACAATAACATCTTGATTTTCTGGAACAAAGTCTAGTTTTCTTTTTAATTTATAATAATTTAAAAAGCTGCAAAAGTGTTTGACACTTACATAGAAATTGTGTTGCCCTTCTTGTTCACGATACATTAAAACATTGGGTTTTAAAACGTTTTTAGCAAATAAAGACACTGTTTTATTAAGTACAAAATGAATAATTAAAGTGGTAATTACACCGGCCAAAATACCGGTAATTAAACCAATTTTCAGGGTTACTAAAAGAGTTACAAAGAAAATAATGAGTTGCTCTTTACCAATATATAATATTTTGCGTATCACTTTAGGAGACGCTAACTTATAACCTGTATAAACCAGAATTGCCATAAGCGCCGGAAGCGGAATTCGTGTTAATTGTGTGCTAAACAAACCAATAAACAACAATAAAAATACAGCATGGAAAAAATTGGACGAGCGGTTACTAGCACCATTATTGACATTTACAGAGCTACGAGCAATAACTGTAACTACGTTGAGTCCGCCTAAAAGACCACTAACAACGGTCGCAAATCCAAGTGCTTTAAGGTCTTTGTTTACATTCGATCTTCTTTTTTCAGGATCTAATTTATCAACCGCTTTAATACTTAAAAGCGATTCTATACTTGCTATAAGTGTAATAGCAAACACGCTACTCCAAAACGGGAAAGTGCCAACACGGGTAAAATTGGGCAAATGTAAATCTTCCGCAATATCCTGAAAAGAAGGAATGCCCGAAATCATATATTGTTTTGCTATCGGGTTTTCTTGATGCAGCACCAATTCAAAATAATAACTAAAGCCAATCGATAAAATTACAATCCACATAGGAGCTGGAATAAGCTGCAAATACTTATTTCTGATTTTAGAATAAAATATCATGATAGCAAATCCCAATACACCGGCAATGGCGGCATAAATTAGACCTTCATTTTGATAATGTAAAGCATCATTTATTGTAATTGGCGTTTCAAAAAGATAGTCAAGCGTATCTTCCCGTTTAATTTTATGTGCTAACATAATATGAAACTGCTTACCTAAAATAATTAGCCCAATAGCAGCGAGCATACCTTGTATTGCCGATGATGGAAAAAAATCGGCCAGCTTGCCCATTCTAAAAAACCCTAAAAGCAATATTAATACACCAGAACATATTACGGCAGCATAAGCACTTTCAATACCAAGCGTCGTTATGGCTACCAAAAGCACGCCTACCATACCATTACCCGGCCCTGTTATGGTTACGTTACTTCCTCCAAGAATAGCCACCAGAATACCACCAACTACTGCGGCAATAATGCCAGAAATAGGGGGCGCATCACTCGCCATTGCCAATCCCAAACCAAGTGGTAATGCGATAAGGCTCACCACAAACCCAGAAAATATATTTTGTGGTATTGTTTTAAAAAAACTTTTTATGTTATTTTTTTTGGGACTCATTGAAGTATTAGTACATCGGTAGGTAATTCGGTTAAAATATGTTCTATATCGTGCGGAAACAAACGGTCCCAAAAGGTCATTTTACTTGGGGCGTTCATAATTAGTAAATCTGCTCGGGAAATTTGAGCATAATGCCCTATAGAATATCCTTGTTGCCCAAAAATAGGTTGTGTTTTTATTACTATATTTTCAGTATACCCTTTAGGTATATGTGCAATAATATCTTTTATTCTGGAATTTTCTCTTAGTTTAATTCGCTCTTTTATAATGTTGGTTCTACGAAGTGATATATCATCATCGACTTTAATTTTTATTTCTTCTTGCTTAATTTCTTCAACCACAGTAATTATTTCTGCCTGCAATTGTTTTGCCACGTAAAACGCAGATGCAATAGTGCGTTCCGTTTTAGGGTCTTTTAGTCCATTAACAACGATATGCTGGCATGGAACTCTTTTTACAGAAGGCTTAATCAATAATAAAATAGAACATTTTGCTTTACGTGTAATTTTTCTAGCGATGGAACCTACATAATATTTTAAAAATCGTTCGCGTTGTACCGCTCCCAAAATTAACAAATCAATTTTTTTTTCTTCAGTAGCCTTTAAAATAACATCTACAGGGTTTCCAGATTCAAAAATAACTTCGTAGTTTAAGTCGTCTTTTTTAAAAGAAGCTAAAATTATTTTAAGGGCTTTTGTCTTATCTTCAGAAAATTCACCAACATGAATTAAAAATAATTTGGAATCAAAAAAAATCGCAAGTCTGGCAGCTTCAAAAAGGTTTGCTTTTAAGTTGGGCGAAAACGCCACCCCAATTCCAATACTGTTAAATGGTTTTAAAGACACTATAATTTATGATTAATTTCAAAAAGGTGTAAGATAGTATAATTTAAAAACATGAAATAGAAATAGAATAAAATTAGTCACTTAAAACGATATTTATTCCTATGTTTATTGGAGTTTTTATTCAACTATTTAAATATATATACATGTAATTATCTGTTTTTTCCTAAATTAGGCTTTCCAATAAAAAATGAACTATGCTAGAACTTTCAGGTATTATTATTTTAGGCATATTAGCCCAATGGGTTGCATGGAAATTTAAAATACCAGCAATATTACCTCTAATCCTTATTGGCCTACTGGTTGGACCAATTGCTGCCGAATTTATAAGTGAAGATGGTAGTAAATGGATTGAACCTATTTGGAATGGTACAAAGGGGTTGTTTCCGGGTGATGGGCTGTTCTATTTTGTATCACTCGCGATTAGTATTATTCTTTTTGAAGGCGGTTTAACCTTGAAACATTCTGAAATAAAAAACGTAGGACCGGTAATTACTAAATTGATAACGTTTGGTTCTGCCATTACCTTTTTCGGTGCAGGCATTTTAGCGCATTTTATATTTAATTTAAGTTGGCAAATATCCTTTTTGTTTTCAGGTTTAATTATTGTTACGGGTCCCACGGTTATTACACCAATTTTAAGAAATATACCCCTAAAGAAAGACGTATCGGCTGTTTTAAAATGGGAAGGTATATTAATAGACCCTATTGGTGCTTTAGTAGCCGTTTTGGTATTTGAATTTATAAGTGTGGAGGGGGACCGCGGATTTACAAAAACAGCGCTTATTGAGTTTGGCAAAATTATTCTTTTTGGCACAACATTCGGCTTTACTTTTGCTCATGCTTTAGTTTTTTCAATAAATAAAAAGCTCGTACCACATTATCTTTTAAACGTTGTAGCACTTTCAACGGTATTAATGGTATTCGTAATGTCTGATCTATTTGCGCACGAGTCTGGTTTATTGGCTGTTGTGGTTATGGGAATGGTGATTGGAAATGGCAAATTAGAAAACATAAAAGAACTGCTTTATTTTAAAGAATCGTTAAGCGTTTTGCTGATATCTATATTATTTATTCTTTTGGCAGCAAATATTAATATTGAAGATTTATTACTGCTTTATACATGGAAAACGGCTGTATTGTTTGCTATTGTTGTGTTTATTATAAGACCGTTAGGTGTTTTTTTATCCACATATGGTTCTCTTTTAAAATTTAACGAAAAAGTGTTTATAAGTTGGGTAGGGCCAAGAGGAATTGTTGCGGCAGGAATAGCGTCTCTTTTCGGAAGTAAATTAATAAAACAAGGTGTTGCAGATGCTGAATATATTACACCTCTGGTGTTTATGATTGTTTTAGGAACTGTGTTACTTAATGCTACAACGGCTCGTCCTTTTTCGAAAATAATTGGTGTGTTTCTTAAGCGGTCTGAAGGTGTTTTAATCGTTGGGGCCTCTCAATTTTCAAGACTCATAGCAGAATATTTAGAAAAAAATGGTAGACATGTGGTGTTAATAGACAGTAATCAAACAAACGTTCAAGCAGCGCAGAAAATAGGACTTGAAGCCATAAACACGAATATTTATTCCGCTAAATTACAAGACAATATAGAATTAAATGATGTTGGTTTTTTAATGGCCCTAACAGGCAGCAATGATATTAATGCTTATGCCATAAACAAGTTTTCGGAACAGTTTGGGGAAAGCGGTACTTTTAGATTGATTCATGTCGAAGAAATTCGAAATCCAGAAAAGTGTCCAAAGGAAGGATTGTTTTCCCATACTGACGACTATTTTTCATTAACTGAAGTATCTAGAAAATATCCTAAAATCCATGAAGTTGAACTAGAGGATCGTGCGCATTATGAAAAATTAATTGAAATCACGAATAATGATCCCGATATTATTCCTTTGTTAGTAAAAGATAAACAAGGTGTTTTAGAAATAATCTCTTCCTATAATACGGAAGTAGGTAAAATAGAAAAAGGCTTCAAGTTGGTATATCTTGGGAAGCCTTTTAATATGAAACCTCAAAATGGAATTTAAAAACCTTTAAGTTATTATATGCAGTTCTGTAAATTCTTTACTTATAACGATGGTATTATCACCATTTAGCTTGACATCTCCAAATAACTTCTCTTCATTATCTATTTGAATTTTAGATATTTTGAAAGGCAAACCATGGAATTTAATCTTTATTGTTTCGTAAGGCGTAATATATTTACCTGATTTATATTGCTGAATTATTAATGATTTTTCTTTCCCGACAAGTTTAAAGTTTCTCAAACTATAGCGGCCTTTAATATAATCATAACCATCTTGTGCATCTTCAAAAACCTGAGACGTTTCTTCGCCTGATTTATAGTAAACATCTAAAACCAATTCGTCTATTTCTTTTTCTCCAACATATTGTTGTATGGGGTATTTAGGTATAATAGCACCTTCTTTAACAAATATGGGCATACTATCTAAATCTGCATCCACCCATAGTTCTTGACCACCTTCAATAACTTCGTTTGTCCAGAAGTCATACCAATTTCCAAACGGAAAATACATACGTCTTCCTTTTGCATTTGGCTCTGTTATTGGGCAAGCCAATATTTTTTCACCAAAAATAAATTCGTCGTTTCTATAGTAATTATGTGGATCTTTTTGATCGTATAAAACAAGCGATTTTAAAATAGGAACCCCTTCATTAGCATATCTCCAAAAAGCAGTATACAAATAGGGTAATAACTGATATCTTATTTCAATAAATTTTCTAACAATGTCTGTCACGTTCGGACCAAAAGACCAAGGTTCCTGGTCGCCATGGTCTCCAGAGGAGTGGGTTCTACAAAACGGGTGAAAAACACCTAATTGTATCCAACGCGCATAGAGTTCGCCATTTGGCTGTTCTGCAAAACCACCAATATCGGAGCCGATAAAAGAAAAACCAGACATACACATACGCTGTGCTTGTATATTAGCAATCGACAAATGTTCCCAGGTCGCAATATTATCTCCCGTCCAGCTTGAAGTATAACGCTGCGTTCCAGAATAAGCGGCTCTTGTTATCACAAAAGGACGTTTTGGGTAAGAAAATTTCTTAAGCCCCTGATAGGTCGCTCTGGCCATTTGCATGCCATAAACATTATGTGCTTTTCTGTGGCTGCAACGGTTCCCGTCATAATCATGCCTTACATCATTTGGAAAGGTTTTACCCGGAACATCCATGACTGCAGGCTCGTTCATGTCGTTCCAAACGCCTTTAACACCTATATCTTCTACTAATTCTTTGAATAAATCAGACCACCATTCACGTACTTCAGGGTTTGTAAAATCTGGAAAATAACATTCCCCTGGCCATACTTTACCTTTCATGTACGCACCATCGGCACGTTTACAGAAATAATCTTTTTCTAATCCTTCTTTATAAACAGAATAATCTTTATCAATCTTAATTCCCGGGTCAATAATCACAATGGTTTTAAAGCCTTTATCGGCTAGTTCTTTAACCATTCTTTTTGGGTCTGGAAAATATTCGTTACTCCATGTAAAGCATCTAAACCCTTCCATGTAGTCAATATCTAAATATAAAGCATCGCAAGGAATTTTTAGCTTTCTAAATTTATCGGCGATTTCTGTAACCTGAGATTCCGGATAATAACTCCATTTGCATTGATGATACCCTAAGGTCCATAAAGCTGGTAATTCATGCGGTTTTCCTGTTAAATCTGTGTAAATGGACACCACATCAGACATTTCTGGACCATAAATAAAGTAATAATTCATTTCACCACCTTGCGCCCAAAAGCTGGTAATATTTCTTCTTTCATGACAAAAGTCAAAATCCGCACGGAACGTATTATCAAAGAAGATTCCGTAAGATTTTTCATGATGTAATCCAATATAAAAAGGAATGGCTTTGTATAGCGGGTCTTGATCTTTTTTGTAAGCATAAGAATCGGTTACCCAGTTTTCAAAACGTTTTCCTTTAAGGTTGTTATCAACAGGTTTATCGCCTAAACCATAGTAACTTTCGCCTTCTTGCGCAGTTTTGGTCATTTTAACAACATTGCCACCAAACTCATAACTCTCTTCCCAGTGAAAGCCTATTTCGTCTTCGCAAATTAGCATATTGTCTTTAGCATCATACATCGCCACTCGCATATCCATTTTTGCGACATGGCAAATAATTTTTGAAGTGGTAATAATGTAATTATCTTTATCCTCGGTTATTTCAAGAAAGTTATAACCTCTGCTGGCGTATTTGGTAATGGCATATGAGAAATCTTTCTCAAAAACCCCCGTTGTAGTATATCTAATTCGTAAAACACTATCACGCTGTACTGTAATTTGTAAAACAACATTGTTTTCGGAAGTGAAAGATAATGTGTCGAGGTTTTTTTTATAAGATACTATATTTGTGGGAGATAGATTCCCTTTGTATTCTAATTCGGTATTTAAAATCATGGTTGGAGCTAATAATTAATCGGCGAAAATAATAAAATTTAAGCACGTAAAAAACTAGTAATTATGAAAAAAATAACGAAAAAAGTATCTAAAACTAAATAGGGTAACTATTTTAGTTACCCTATTTAGCTGTTATTTATATTGAAAAACAGTAACTGATAACGGTGGTAATGTTATTGTAACAGAATAATCTTTACCATTCCAGATTTGTTTTTTAGCTGTTAATTCTTTCGTGTTCGACACCCCACTACCACCAAATTCTTTAGAATCCGTATTGAAAATTTCAACAAGTTTCCCTTTTTTAGGAACTCCTATACAATAGTTTTCTCGTAATGCAGGTGTTAAGTTACAAACTACAACCACATTATCTTCGGGGGTATACCCTTTTCGAATATAAGAGATGACACAGTTTTCATGATCGTCGTAGCTTATCCATTCAAAGCCTTCACTTGAAAACCCTTTTTCAAAAAGTGCTGGGGTAGATTTATAAAACGCGTTTAAGTTTTTGTAATAATTTTGAAAATCTTTATGAGGTTTAAATTCTAATAAATTCCAATCTAAACTTTCCTGAAAATCCCATTCGTTATATTGTCCAAACTCAGTTCCCATAAACATTAATTTTGTGCCTGGGTGGGTAAACATATAGCCAAATAATAACCGAAGATTTGCAAAACGTTGCCATTCATCACCTGGCATTCTTCCTAGAATCGAGTTTTTACCGTACACGACTTCGTCATGAGATAGTGGTAACATAAAATTCTCAGAAAAGGCATAGGCTAAACTGAACGTGATGTCGTTTTGATGGTGTTTTCTATAAATAGGGTCTTTTCCAAAGTACTCTAAAGTATCATGCATCCATCCCATCATCCATTTCATACCAAAGCCTAATCCTCCTGAAAACACGGGTTTTGAAACACCGGGAAAGGCTGTAGACTCTTCGGCAATGGTTTGTACATCGGGGAACGATGCGTAAACTTCTTGATTTAGTTCTTTAAGAAACTCAATAACAGCAAGATTTTCTCTACCGCCATAAATATTAGGTTCCCATTCGCCATCTTCACGCGAATAATCTAAAAATAGCATAGAAGCAACAGCATCAACACGTAATCCATCAGCATGGTATTGATCCATCCAAAAAATGGCATTACTTATTAAAAATGATTTTACTTCGTTACGCTCGTAATTAAATATTAAACTTTTCCAATCTTGGTGGTAGCCTTTGCGTTTGTCTGGGTGTTCGTATAAATTAGAGCCGTCGAAAAACCCTAAACCATGTGCATCTTCAGGAAAATGTGAAGGAACCCAATCCAGTATAATACCAATATCATTTTGATGTAATTTATCAACTAAATATTTAAATTCTTCTGGGTATCCAAAACGCGATGTTGGTGCAAAATATCCTGTTATTTGGTAACCCCAGGAAGGATCGTATGGGAATTCCATAATTGGCATCAATTCTACATGCGTAAAATTCATGTCTTTCACATAGTTCACTAAATCGTCGGCCAATTCAAAATAAGACATAAATCTGTCTTCTTCTGTATGACGTTTCCAAGAGCCTAAATGAACTTCGTAAACCGAATAAGGCGCATCTAAAGCGTTATTTTTTTTACGCTTTTTCATCCAATCGGCGTCTTTCCATTTATAAGTATCGTCCCAAACAATCGAAGCTGTTTTTGGAGGATGCTCACATCTGCGGGCATACGGATCTGCCTTTTCAGTTTTAATATCGTTATTATTACTTTGAATTTTATATTTGTATATATTGCCCTTTCCTACCGTTGGAATAAATCCTTCCCAGATACCACTTGAATCCCAGCGAACATTTAATTGGTGCTCACCCTCAATCCAAAAATTAAAGTCGCCAATTACTGAAACTTGTTTTGCACTAGGTGCCCAAACTGCAAAATAGGTGCCTTCAATTCCTTTAACGGTTGTTATATGTGAACCAAATTTCTCGTAAAGTCTGTAGTGTTTACCTGCTTTGAAAAGGTTGATATCGAACTCTGAAAATAAACTGTGAACTTGTACTTGAGCCATAAATTAGTGATTTATAATATTGGAAATTCCTTTTAACGGAATGATTGCCCATTGTGGACGCGAATTAAGTTCGTAACCTAATTCGTAAACTGCTTTTTCTAATAAGCAGTACTTTAAAATAAAAATGCGTTCTTGGTTGTATCCTAAATTTAAATTGGCGTTTTGTGTTTCTGTAACATAAGTACCTAAAAAGATACCCGTAATATAACTATAAAGTATTTCGCCTGCTTTAAATAATTGGTCTTGAGAATGAATGCTTAATTGTTCTTTATTATTGAAAATGGTTGCATATATAGCATAATGGAACGATCTAAACAAACCTGCAACATCTTTTAATGGCGGTTGTTTCACCTTTCTATCGCGAATGGTGCTTTCGGGTTCGCCTTCAAAATCCAGAATAAAAAAGTCGTCGTCTTGTACTAAAATCTGTCCTAAATGATAATCGCCATGTACCCGAATACGTTCACCTTTTAGCTTGGTCCAATCAAATCGTGTAAAACGTTTACGAATACTGTTTTTTTTGTTTAAAAATTCATGAGCCAGATCTAAAGCCAAACCATCCAGCTTATGTAAATTATTTTCAATATTATTCAATCTGTTTTGAAACTGATAAATCATTCGGTTTTTTAACCAAACGGTATAATCTCCATTAAAACGAGTAGGTGTAAAAGCGGTTTCTTCAAATTCAGATCCTAGTGCAATATGCATTTCTGCCGTTCGTTTTGCTAAGTTTTGAATTTTGGTAAAAAGGTTTAAGCCCACCCAATCGATAATTTGTGGCGGAACATCTTGTATGGTTAATCGCTGAAATAATTCAGTTTCAGGAAGTGTATTAACAGCAATGCGTTTTGACTCCATAGTTAAGAATACAGCATGTAATTCTTTCAGCATATACTCCCAGGCGTCCCCTTGATTTGGAACCATTTCCTGCATTAACGCAATGGTAACATAATCATTATCCAGATCTACCAAATTGATGCTTCCTAAATACGATGGCGTGTTTTTAAACTCTTTTTTTTCTGACAAAAACCGACTCATTTCATAGTCAGGGTTTTTATCGGCAAAAATACGTCTGAAAAATTTCAACACATATTTTTCATTATAAACCAAGGAGGTGTTGCTCTGCTCTAAGCCCATTAAACGAGAGGACTGGTAAGTGGTATCTGTAAAAGACAAACTTTTATGATATTGTACTTTAGTGGTGTCTTTTGGTAATGCTGTTGCAATTCTTTCAAAAACTAATTTTCTAAAAGCCTCTAAATTTACGGCATCAATGATATATCCTTTTTGGTTTTTAATACTTATTGGAAGAATTCTATCTTTTTGAGCAAAATTTTCATCGGTCACAAAGGCGATGGGTAAAAAATAATGTTGGTAAAATGCTTCAACAAAATCAACTTCTAAAATTAAACCGAAATATATTTCACCATGTTGCTGAATTTTAAAATACTCAGCTAATTCAATATATTTTATGGTACTCGCTTTACCACCAAACCAACGTTGTTTAATGATATAGGCTTCTAAAACATCCGACAAAAAGATTTTTAAAAAAGAATTGTTATCTAGCAATTCTTCCCACGATTCGTCAAAATCGTACGTATTTTTTAATCCATTTGAAGAAGTTTCTTTAAGCATGTTATGTTGTTATCTTGAAAATATGGAAAGGAAGCGTTGGATGTAACTCTATAAAATTCCATTCATTGGTCCAATTATAACTACTCATAGTAATTAAGTCTTTAACATTAATGTTATGACCTGCATGAACCCCCAATTCGTGTAAAGGGAGTTGTACCGTGCCTTGTTGCGAATTAAAGTTATCTAAACTAATTATGATTAAAAGCTGATTTGTTTTAGCGTCATTCCATTTATAAAACGCTATTAAATTAGGGTTTTCTATATGGCAGAATTTTATATTATTGGTTTGTTGCAGCGCTTCGTTTTCATGACGTATTTGATTGATTTTTGAAATAACCGTGGTTAATTTATTTTCAATTGTCCAATCATAATGGGTTACCTGAAACTTTTCGGAGTTTAAATATTCTTCACGTCCTAAAAGGGCATCACTTAACATGTATTCGTAAACCGGACCATAAAGGCCAATACTGGAGCTTAATGTTGCCGCTAAGACGTATCGCTGAATGTGTTTCGATTCATTGGCGCCTTGTAAATGCATCGGATTAATATCGGGTGTATTTGGCCAGAAATTAGGTTGCATATATTCACTAAGTTCACTTTTTGTTAGCTCTTCAACATATTCTGTAAGCTCGTGTTTGTTATTACGCCAGGTAAAATAGGTGTAAGATTGTGTATAGCCATGTTTTGCTAATTGCGCCATCACTTTTGGTGCGGTAAAGGCTTCAGCTAAAAAGATAACATCAGGATGTTTTGCTTTTACATTGGTAATAATCCAATTCCAGAAATAAAAGGGCTTGGTATGTGGGTTGTCGACTCTAAATACATTGATTCCACAATCAATCCAATACATTAACACGTCTAAACACTCGTCCCAAAGGGCTTTATAATCTTCACTTTCCCAATAAATAGGTAAAATATCCTGGTATTTTTTAGGCGGATTTTCAGCATATTGAACGGTTCCATCCGGACGCCATTTAAACCATTGTGGGTGTTCTTTAACCCAAGGATGGTCTGGAGCTGCTTGTAAAGCATAATCCATTGCAATTTCAATATTTTGCTCTTTAGCTTTCTGAATTAAGCTTTTAAAATCATCTAAAGAACCTAATTGTGGATGAATGGCTTTGTGTCCACCGTGGTGTGATCCAACGCCCCAAGTAGAGCCTACATCACCTTCAACAGTTGTTGTTGTGTTGTTTTTTCCTTTTCTGTTTACTTCGCCAATTGGGTGAATAGGAGGCAAGTACAAGGTATCGAACCCCATTTTTGCAACTCTGGGTAATAAACGTTCACAGTCTTTAAAAGTTCCATGAACACCTGGGTGCTCTGAAGCAGAACGTGGGAAAAACTCGTACCAAGTACTAAATCGCGCCTTTTTTCTATCAACATAAACACGATATTCTTTGGAAGTATTTGCTAATATTTTTTGCGGATTTGCGGTAAAAATATGATGAAGACGCTTGCTGGTAGCTTCTTTTATAGCTTCTTCGTAATTATTTGGATTAACGAAAATATTCTTTAAATGATCTAGATATAATTGATCATTTTGTGATATTTTATCATGAATATCATTTAGGTAGGCCACGCCTTCAAGCAATTCTGAATTGACATGCTGGTTATCGGCTATTTTTCGTTCGATGCCATGTTGCCAGTTTAAAGCATAATCGACCCAAGCTTCGATTTTGTAGCTATAAAAGCCTTGTTTTTCAACCGTAAATAAACCTTCCCATTCGTTATTAGCAACAGGATTTATGCGGTTTTCTTTCCAGTTTTTGGCTCTTTCATGTTTATATAACACGGAGGCGGCTAAAACATCGTGTCCGTCTGCGAGAATATGTGCTTTAATATTTACTATTTCGTTAACAACACGTTTTATGTAAAAATCACCACCATTAATACTGGGCGATACATAATCTATTACAACTCTTCTTTGGTCTTGCATTGTGATTAGTTAGTTTTAATATAGCAAAAGTAGTAAATTATCAGTTTACTACTTTTTTATAAAATATACTTATGAAAAAGAAAATTAGAAATTAAATTACATAACCAACAGGAATTGTAGCGTCTTTTTTAATAACCACAATACCGTCTTTAATAACATACATGTCGGTTTCTTTGTCTTCTAAATGTTTTCCTCCATTAATCTTTACATCATCACCAATACGACAGTTTTTATCAATAATGACATTATTAATAACACAGCGTTCACCTATACCCATTAAGATGCTAATTTTAGAATTCTCGATTTCTGCTAGGGTTTCATAATAATCGTTACCCATCATATAGGTGTTGGTTACGATGGAATCTTTACCAATTCTGGAGCGCACACCTATAACTGATTGCTCAATTTTTTCAGCACTAATTATACAGCCCTCAGCAATCACGGTTTTATTTAATTTAGTGCCTAAAATTTTGGACGTTGGCAGCATTCTGGCATGGGTATAAATACGTCTTGCTCTATCGTATAAATCGAACTTAGGAATGTCGTCTGTAAGGCCAATATTGGCTTCAAAAAAGGAATCAATATTTCCTATGTCGGTCCAGTAGCCTTCGTATTGGTAACTTAAAGTTTTATGTGTAGCGATAGATTGCGGAATGATTTCTTTACCAAAATCTATGGTGGAAGGGTCGTTCATCAATTCAATCAAAAGTTTTCGGTTAAATATGTAAATACCCATAGATGCTAAATAATTACGACCTTGATGATTCATTTCATCACTAACTTCCGAGGTCCAGTCTGGTAATAAACTTGATTCTGGTTTTTCTATAAAAGAAGTGACTACATTTTCGTGATTAGCTTTTAAAATGCCAAACGAAGTAGCATCTTTTGCGTTTACAGGAATGGTGGCAATAGAAATTTCTGCTTTACTGGCTATATGTGCATCAATCATTACATCGTAATCCATTTGGTATAATTGATCCCCAGAAAGGATCAGGGCATATTCAAATTCATGACTTAAAAAGTGATGCATACTTTGTCTTACCGCATCGGCAGTACCTTGAAACCAGCCTTTGTTTCCTGGTGTTTGTTCAGCAGCAAGTACATCGACAAACGCAGAACTAAAGAAACTAAAATGATAAGTGTCTTTAATGTGTCTGTTTAACGACGCCGAATTAAATTGTGTTAATACAAAAATGCGTTTTATATCGGCATTAATACAATTAGAAATGGGTATATCTACTAATCTATATTTCCCGGCAATAGGCACTGCAGGTTTAGATCTTGCTTCTGTTAAAGGGTAAAGTCTAGAGCCCTGGCCTCCACCTAAAATTATGGATAAAACTTTGTTATTTATCATGGTTATATAGTTTTAGAATTGTACTTAAGTTGTTTTTTCGGATTAATAAATTGAGTTTAAATTAAAGATTTGTAAAGATCTTCAACTTGTTTTGCAATGGCTACCCAATCAAAATAATCTTCGACACGTTTTCTTCCGTTTTTAGCCATTTTATTTCTTAGCGCATCATCATTAATTAAATCATTAATACCTTTTGCAAGATCTCTTGAAAATTTATCAGGGTTTATAGGTTCAAACGGCGCTTCTTTTTGTTGTTCCAAAGGGATTAAAATACCAGTTTCACCCGGAATAACCACTTCTTTTATACCGCCAACGGCACTCGCCACTACGGCGGTGTTACAAGCCATGGCTTCAATATTTATGATTCCAAAAGGTTCGTAAATTGACGGGCAACAAAATACATCGGCATGCGAGTATAATTGAATGACTTCATGCTTTTCAAGCATTTTATCAATCCAGATAACATTGTTACGCGTTTTTTTAACTTCGTTAACAGCGTCTTCCATTTCTTTACCAATCTCCTTGGTATCTGGCGCACCGGCACACAAAATAATTTGGGTATCTGGGTCTATATATTTTATGGCATTAACCAAATGGATGATACCTTTTTGTCTAGTTATACGACCTACAAATAACACATAAGGTTTTGATTTATCAATACCGTAAGCTTCAAGGGTTGAAGTTTCAGAAGTTACGATATACTGTTGCAGATTGATACCGTTGTAAATGACCTTTATTTTACTTTCATCCACATTAAAATGTTGTAAAACATCTACTTTGGTTTCTTTGGAAACAGCAATGATAGCATCGGCCATTTCAATAGCCGTTTTTTCTACCCAAGAAGAAGCATCATAACCTCGTCCTAGCTGTTCTCTTTTCCAAGGCCTTAATGGCTCTAAAGAATGTGTTGTAATTACTAACGGTACACCGTAGCATAGTTTGGCAACAATACCCGCAAATTGGGCGTACCAGGTATGGCAGTGCACAATATCGGCATCTATTTTATCAGCATTCATATGAATACCAGTACTTAACGTTTGAAACACAGATTTAAGTTGCGAATCGGCGTCATTAAAAACAGGGTTATCGTATGGAAAACCTTTAACAGTTAATGTGCCATTTTTTTTATCCTGATCACCAAAACAACGCACATCTACTTCCATTAATTTGGCTAATTCTGCAGCCAAATATTCAACGTGCACGCCAGCGCCACCATAAACGTAAGGAGGGAATTCGCGTGTAAAAAATAGTGCTTTCATATGTAGATATTTATTGTTTTTTAATGGTTTTATGTAATTTCCTAAGAACCATTTCTTGGTTTTGAAACTAGATTAGGACGATCCATAAAAACAGGTTCGAAATTATTTGTTGTTTTATCAATATTTAACTTCACTTTAAACCATAAGCCGTTTCATTATTTAAAAATTAAATTTTAAGGATTTAATTTTTAAATAACCATATAAAATTAGTTTAGGAATATAATATCAATAATTCAACAAAGTAAGATTATAAACTTACAAAAATATTGTTAATAACTTTGTTGAAATCGTATTTTTAAGAAAAAAAGTTCAGAAACGGGAATTATTAAAATTATTCATAAAAAAAAGCATTAAATAGTGCTTTTTAGTTTAAATAATTCAATGCTGATTTACGATTATTTAAAAGAAAAGGCTTCAATGAAAATTGAAGCCTTTAAGTCAAGTATATTTTTTCTAATTATTTTTTAAAATAATTCAATGGGTAACTACATGGCTATTAGAAATCCTAATTACGAGATTCCTTTTTGCAAAGGAATTAATCATTTAATTTTAAAACAGCCATAAACGCTTCTTGAGGAATTTCTACATTTCCAACCTGGCGCATACGTTTCTTCCCTTTTTTCTGTTTTTCTAATAGTTTACGTTTACGAGAAATATCGCCACCATAACATTTGGCAGTCACATCTTTACGAAGCGCTTTGATCGTTTCTCGTGAAATAATTTTAGCCCCAATAGCGGCTTGAATAGGAATATCGAATTGCTGACGTGGAATTAACTCCCTCAATTTTTCGCACATTTTTTTACCAATGTTTTGTGCGTTATCAGCATGTATTAATGCAGAAAGCGCATCAACGGGTTGTGCGTTAAGTAATATGTCTAGACGAACTAACTTCGAGACCTTCATCCCGGTTGGATGATAATCAAATGATGCATAGCCTTTGGATACGGTTTTTAAACGATCGTAAAAATCGAAAACAATTTCGGCTAAAGGCATTTCAAACGTTAATTCAACACGTTCTGGAGTTAAGTATGTTTGATTTAAAACAAGCCCTCTTTTTTCAATACACAACGACATCACGTTACCAATATAATCTGATTTTGTAATGATGGTAGCTTTTATAAAAGGCTCTTCAACCCGATTAACCGTTGAAGGATCTGGCAAATCGGATGGGTTATTCACCACAAAAGGCACATCCGGATTTTTGTTTGTAAAGGCATTGTAAGACACGTTGGGAACCGTTGTGATAACTGTCATGTCGAACTCACGCTCTAAACGTTCTTGTATAATTTCCATGTGCAGCATGCCTAAGAATCCACAACGGAAACCAAAACCTAATGCCGCAGAACTTTCCGGAATAAACACTAACGACGCATCGTTTAATTGTAGTTTTTCCATCGAGCTACGTAGCTCTTCATAATCTTCGGTGTCAACCGGATAAATACCAGCAAAAACCATTGGTTTTACATCTTCAAAGCCCTCAACAATATTGGTTGTTGGGTTTGCAAAATCGGTAATTGTATCACCAACTTTTACTTCTTTAGCTGTTTTAATGCCTGTAATTAAATAACCAACATCGCCCGTTTTAACACTTTGTTTTGCAACTTGTGTTAATTTTAAGGTACCAACTTCATCGGCATAATATTCATTAGCTGTTGCAACGAATTTAATTTTTTGTCCTTTTTTAATTTCGCCGTTAAAAACTCTAAAATAGGTTTCAATACCTCTAAATGTATTGTAAACGGAGTCAAAAATTAAGGCCTGAAGTGGTGCATTCGGATCGCCTTTAGGCGCAGGAATACGCTCAATAACGGCTTCTAAAATTTTATCAACCCCAAACCCTGTTTTTCCACTGGCGTGAATAACATCTTCTGGTTTGCAGCCTAACAAATCGACGATATCATCGGTTACTTCTTCTGGGTTCGCACTTGGTAAATCGACTTTATTTAAAACAGGTATAATCTCTAAATCGTTTTCTAAAGCTAAATAAAGATTGGAGATCGTTTGTGCTTGTATACTTTGTGCAGCATCTACAATAAGTAAAGCGCCTTCACAGGCAGCGATAGAACGAGATACCTCATAAGAGAAATCTACGTGACCAGGCGTATCAATTAAATTTAAAATATATAACTCACCTTTATAGGTATATTCCATTTGGATGGCGTGCGACTTGATGGTAATACCACGTTCGCGTTCCAAATCCATACTATCCAGTAGCTGGTTTTGTTTTTCTCTTTCGGTGACCGTTCCAGTAAAATCCAACAAGCGGTCGGCAAGTGTGCTTTTACCGTGATCTATATGTGCAATAATGCAAAAGTTTCTAATATTCTTCATAAAGGAATCTTTACTTAAAAAGATGCTGCAAAGATAACTTATTTATTGAGCTATAAAATACTTTTAAAAATTGAGTCTTTACCACTACTAATCTTACCAATCGGCAATAAACAAATTGGTGTCTTAATTAATATATTTCAGAATGTACGTCCTTTCAGTCCTTCCATTCTGCAATAAACAAATTGGTGTCTTAATTAATATATTTCAGAATGTACGTCCTTTCAGT
>Ga0102812_10001159_pt1 | contig 18361 bp, 15 predicted proteins | sample ColrivemetaGS713_FD_79334 | JGI IMG/M metagenome (GOLD analysis project Ga0102812, IMG submission 79334) | Estuarine microbial communities from the Columbia River estuary - Flood tide ETM metaG S.713 | ecosystem: Environmental > Aquatic > Marine > Intertidal zone > Estuary | place: USA... | reverse complement strand
TCTGGGATTAACTTCTGCGTTTGTGCTATATGTCGTAGCCTGGAAATTCAAGGTATTTGAAAATCCGCAGATAGGGAAAGTTGAAGAAATGTTGCCGGGAGCCAATTGCGGTGGTTGTGGATTGCCGGGTTGCAGACCCTTTGCGGAGCAATTGGTAGATTCTGATGACATCAGTGGATTTCATTGCCCGGTTGGGGGAAATGACGTAATGAGTGAAATTTCCGATTACCTCGGAAAGGCAGTTACTGCCCAGGCGCCATTGGTAGCTGTTTTACAATGTCACGGAACCTGCGAAGCCAGACCGAAGGTCAACAGCTATGATGGGGCAAAATCCTGTAAGATCTCAGCAATGACATTTGCCGGAGATACGGGTTGCGACTTTGGTTGTGACGGTCACGGTGATTGTGTGGCGGTATGTGATTTTAATGCCTTACATATGGATCCGATCACCAATTTACCGGTTGTTACAACAGAGAATTGTACAGCTTGTAATGCATGTGTGATTGAATGTCCTAAAAATCTTTTTGAATTAAGACCCAAAAAGAAGCGGGACCTGAAGATCTATGTTGCCTGTAAAAATGAAGAAAAGGGAGGAATAGCCAAGAAAGCTTGTAGCAATGCCTGTATTGGTTGTTCAAAATGTGTGGATGTTTGTCCAAAGGATGCCATCACGATAGATAATTATCTGGCATACATACATGCGGATCTCTGTACATTATGCAGAAAATGTGTTCCTGTTTGTCCGACCAACGCGATCATCGAAACAGGATTCCCGCCTCCAAAAGTAAAAGTGGAGGAAGTTAAAGAAGAAGTAATTACAATTGGATAGTATAAATATTGAAAGATCATGTTAAAAACTTTTCCAAAAGGAGGACTACACGTACCGGATTTTAAACTTTCTGAGAAAGAAACGATAATAAATCTGGATCTTCCCAAGACTGTCAGTATTCCGATTGCACAGCACATTGGTGCGCCTGCAAAAGTTATCGTAGATAGAAAAGATAAGGTAAAAACCGGTCAGATCATTGCGACTTCAGCCGGTTTTATTTCTGCTAATATACACTCACCCGTAACTGGTGTTGTAACTAAGGTAGACAATGTACTTGATGCTTCAGGGTATAAACGCACGGCAGTTATGGTGCGGGTAGAACCTGATGTTTGGGCGGATGGAATCGATACGGATCCTGCTTTGAAAACAGAAATAATTTTTTCCAGAGAAGAGATCATTGAAAAGATCAAAGCTGCCGGTATAGTCGGTTTGGGCGGAGCAACTTTTCCATCTCATGTAAAATTAATGGTTCCGGAGCATGCAAAAAATCCTGAATTATTATTGATCAATGGGGTAGAGTGTGAGCCATATCTAACCGCGGACCATCGTTTGATGCTTGAAAAGCCGGATGAGATCATCGTTGGGGTAAATATCCTGAAAAAAGGCCTGAACGTCAAGAAGGTTGCTATTGGCATTGAGAACAATAAGAAAGATGCGATCAAGGTGCTGAAAAAAGCAGCTTCTGCATTTAGTGATATTGAGATCGTTCCTTTGAAAGTGAAATATCCGCAAGGTGGAGAAAAGCAGCTGATTAAAGCCGTAACGCGCAAAGAAGTTCCAAACGGGAAATTGCCCATTGACGTTGGTGCCGTGGTCTATAATGTGGGAACCGTATTTGCTGTTTATGAAGCGATACAGAAAAACAAACCGCTCATCGAAAGAGTTGTTACGGTCACTGGAAAGTCACTGGTGAAGCCATCCAACTTCTGGGTTCGGATCGGTACGCCCATCCAGTATTTGCTGGATGCGGTTGGCGGCGTTCCTGAAGATACCGGAAAGATCATTAACGGAGGACCGATGATGGGAAAAGCACTGAAAGATGCTGCGGTTCCGGTTACGAAAGGGACTTCAGGTATACTTTTAATTCCTGGAGATCAATCCAAACGACGTGAAACTCAAGCTTGCATCCGTTGCTCTAAATGTGTGGAAGTTTGTCCGATGGGTCTGGAGCCGTATTTGCTGATGACACTAGCCGAAAAGGTTCTGTATGAAAGATCTAAAGATGAGGATGTATTGAACTGTATTGAATGCGGTTCCTGTAGTTATATTTGTCCATCAAGCAGACCATTACTGGATTATATCCGACTGGGAAAATCTGGCGTTAATAAATTAATGAAATCTCAGAAAAATGTCAAATAACATAATCGTATCGGGGTCCCCCCACGTACAAACGGAAGAAACTGTCAGTAAAATGATGTACCATGTGGTCATCGCCCTGGTACCGGCTTTGCTGTTATCATTTTGGGTGTTTGGCATAAGTGCCTTTGTGGTTACTGTGGTAGCTGTTGCCTCTTGTTTGGCCTTTGAATACCTGATCCAGCGCTTTGTTCTAAAAGTGCCGACAACGCTTAATGACGGTTCAGCATTATTGACCGGAATATTACTGGCAATGAATATACCAGCAGGATTTCCGATCTGGATGGTTCTTATCGGTAGTTTGGTTGCGATCGGTATTGCCAAATTGTCTTTTGGTGGATTGGGATCCAATATTTTCAACCCGGCATTGGTTGCAAGGGTATTTTTATTGATCTCCTTTCCTGTACACATGACCCGCTGGCCTGAGGCTTTTGCCAATAGAATGAGTCTGTCGGATGCCACAACGGGTGCGACGCCCCTGGGATACCTGAAAGAAGAATTGCGGGAAGGCAATGTCAATATTCAGGATCTTATGGATAGCCTGCCTCAGTATTCTGACATGTTATACGGATTTATGGGTGGTTCCATCGGGGAAATATCTGCACTGGCCCTGCTCGCAGGAGGAATATATCTGCTTTGGAAAAAAGTCATTACCTGGCATATTCCGGGAGCGATGCTCGGATCGATCATCGTATTTTCCAGCATCATGTGGATGGTAGATCCCAGTCAATATGCGGATCCATTGTTCCATTTGATCACGGGAGGTATTATGTTGGGTGCATTTTATATGGCAACAGATCTGGTTACCAGTCCGATGAGTGCAAAAGGTAAAATTGTTTTCGGAGTTGGAATTGGTATGCTTACCATGATCATCCGGTATTATGGAGCATATCCTGAAGGGGTATCATTCGCGATCATTATTATGAATGCTTTTGTGCCGCTGATAGACAAGTATTTGAAAGTGAAAAGATTTGGTGTTTAGTTGATAATTGAAATGTCCATAAAATGAAAAAATTAGAATCTACTTTTATCAATATGCTGATCTCCCTGACCCTTGTTGCATTGGTTGCAAGTGTTTCATTGGCATATATGAATGAATTGACCATTGGTCCAAAAGAAGCGGCACGGAAATTAAAGAAGCTGAATGCGATCAAATCCGTTTTACCGGATATAACCAATGATCCGTTTACTGAAAAAATGAGTTTCGCCGTTGAAGGTGAAAAAGATAGTCTGGATTTTTATCCGGGTAAAAATGAGGCCGGCATGGCCGGAGTGGCAATTTCCACCTATACCAATAAAGGTTATAGCGGTCTGATCCGACTGATGGTTGGATTTAATATGGAAGGCAACATTCACAACATTGCTGTTTTGGAACAAAAGGAAACACCGGGGCTTGGTACTAAAATAACAACGGAGTCATACGTTGCTCAGTATCTTGGTAAAAATCCGGGTACCTACAAAATGACCCCCACGAAGGATGGCGGTGAAGTGAATGCAATTACTGGAGCAACGATCACAACCCGGGCATTTAACGATGCCGTTCAGCGGGCTTATGATAGTTTTGAGAAGGAAAAGAATCAGTTTAATACTGAGGCTCAATAATATAAAATTCAGGAATGTTTTTCATTCCATGTAAATACAAGAAAAATGAATAAGACCTGGAACAATTTTATAAGAGGGATCATCAAGGAAAATCCCGTTTTTGTCATGCTCTTGGGTATGTGCCCCACATTGGGTGTAACCTCCACTGCCTTCAATGGTCTGGGGATGGGTATGGCGACCATGTTTGTTTTGATCATGTCCAACATCGTAGTGTCCCTGATCAAACCATTCATTCCGGACAAAGTAAGGATCCCTGCATTTATCGTAGTGATCGCATCATTTGTGACCATCGTTGAAATGTTACTGGAAGCTTATATTCCTGCTTTATACGAGCAGTTGGGTATTTTTATTCCACTGATCGTTGTGAACTGTTTGATTCTTGGAAGAGCGGAAGCATTCGCTTCAAAGAACAATGTTCTGCAGTCAATAATTGACGGATTGGGTATGGGTTTGGGTTTTACCCTCGCGCTTACGGCTTTGGGGGTTACCAGAGAAATTCTTGGTAGTGGTTCGATATTCAGTTTCAACATATTTGGAGAAAATGCGAGTATGATGATCTTATTCATACTTCCTCCCGGCGCCTTTTTGGCTTTGGCATATCTGGCCGCATTGTATAACCGATTTACGATCAAAAATTAAAATTGACTTGTCATGGAATATATTCTAATAATAATAGCCGCCGTATTTGTCAATAACATCGTACTGAACCAGTTTTTGGGTATTTGCCCGTTTCTGGGTGTATCCAAAAAAGTTTCTACCGCCGTTGGAATGACAGGGGCCGTTACTTTCGTTATGACCCTTGCAACTTTGGTAACCTATTTATTGCATCAGTATTTACTGGTTCCTTTTGAACTGGAATACCTGAGAACCATTTCGTTTATTCTTGTGATTGCGACCCTGGTACAAATGGTAGAGATCATTCTTAAAAAGATCAGTCCGGCATTGTATCGTGCACTGGGTGTTTTTCTGCCCTTGATCACGACGAACTGTGCCGTTCTTGGTGTTGCAATTTTAGCTTTGGGTATGCAGGATACAACCCTGATCAAGGCCCTTGTCTTTGCCATTGCCAACGCCATTGGATTCGGTCTTGCGATCATCGTTTTCTCAAGTATCCGTGAATACCTGGACCTTGTGAATATTCCAAAGGGAATGAAAGGGGTGCCGATAGCCTTGCTTGTTGCAGGTTTGTTATCCCTGGCTTTCATGGGATTTATAGGAATTGTATAAAAAATGAATTGAATATTTTATTCAAGATCACTTAAGATATATTGAGATGGACCGGCTTTCAGGTCCATCTTTTTTTTTGCCGGATTGTTCGCTTGCCAACTAATTCTGATCTCCTGAAATTGGTCTCAACCCTAATCTTATTTTTTAAATAACAGATTCCGCTCGGACGCTGTTTTTCAAAAACGATGAAGCCATTGGTTGTTTTATGTCTGTGTTTTATGCCAAAAACACGAGTCACCTTTTATGGCGTACAGTTCCATAAACTTCTTCAAAACAGACAAAAAGGCAGTTAAATATTTTTCAAGTGACAAAATGGCAATATAATATTTGTAAAATATGAAATTATGACCTAAAAATCCGATAGGAACGGGATTTGCAAGAGGTATAATAAATAAATAAAGACATTATTAACAGATAAAAAATATAGAAATGAATAGAATTATGATGAGCAGACCCGTATTTAAAAACATCCCACAGGCCCATTCACATATGCAGAGACAGTATCACCGCAACAGGCACGCAGGGACGAATATTCTAAAAACGAATGATGGTTTTGAGATTCAACTGGCGGTTCCTGGTATCGATAAATCTCAATTGGAAATATTTATTGAGGAGGATGTACTGCAGATAGGAATGAAGGCGCAAAATGAGGATAAGAAGCTGGATTATAAACTGAAACAATTTGATTTTTCAAATTTCACAAAACGTTTTGAATTGTCAGAGGAAATAGATCAGGAGCAAATTGATGCGGTTTATGAAAATGGAATCCTGCGTATAAAATTGACTAAAAGTCAATTGAGTGCGGCAGAAAGAATCAGAAAAATTGACATTAAATAATATATTTTTTAAACCAGTAAAATTGAATAAAATGAACTTAGTAAATGTTAATCCGGTTAACAGTGGAAGAACTGTTTTAGATGAACTTTTCAATGATTTTTTTGGTTTTGAACCGACATCTGTTCGTAGAAATACATGTTGTAATTCTGAGCCTTTGGTTAATATTCTGGAGGAAAAAAACAAATTCATTATGGAGTTGACCGTTCCGGGAATTAACCGTGAAGACATCGCGATCGATGTTGAAAAGGATCAATTAGTCGTGAAGTCAAAAGTGGAAGAGCAGAAAGAAAGCCCTGAAGATAACTTTACGCATAAAGAGTTTTTCTATGGTAATTTTACAAAGAAATTTCACATTCCTGAAATGGTGGATAAAGATCAGATTCATGCCAGATTTGAAAATGGAATATTGAGAATAGATCTTATGAAAAGGGAAGAGGCCGTTAAAAAAGGCCCAAAACATATTGAGATCAAGTAGTTGACTGATTGATTTCATTCCAAAAAGGGCTTGCTCATCTGAGCGGGCCTTTTTTTGTTTTGTTGGATAAACAGGGATAATGCTTTGTCAAAAGTGAAATTAAAATAATTTTAATTATTATTGTCGTAATTAAAAGGCACTTTAGAAATGGGGCATGATCATTCACATCATCATCATGGACATGGAACGAATCTGAAAAAGATCAATACAGCTTTTGTAATTGGGATCATTTTGAATTTGTTGTTTGTCGTTGTTGAATTTGTAGCAGGCTGGTACAATAATTCCATGGCATTGATTTCCGATGCAGGTCACAACCTGGTGGACGTATTTTCACTGGTGCTTGCCCTTTTGGCATTCAGGATGGCCAGGATTAAATCCACTTCCCAGATGACTTATGGTTATAGTAAGACCACTATTTTGGTTTCGCTGGTAAATGCTGTCTTACTGTTTTTTGCCATAGGTGGCATTGCGTGGGAAAGTTATCAGCGATTGCTGGAACCTCAGGTGATACAGGGTGAGGTCACAATAGTTGTTGCCGGAATCGGGATCTTAATCAATGCCATTACTGCATTTTTATTCTTCAGGGACAAGGACCACGATCTCAATATAAAAGGGGCTTATCTTCATTTACTTGCGGATGCTTTGGTTTCTCTTGGTGTGGTGATCGCCGGAATCGTTATTCTTTTTACCGGTTGGTATATTGTGGATACGCTCATGAGTTTTATTATTATCATCGTAATTTTTCTTTCCTCCTGGTCCCTATTCAAAGATAGTTTTAGGCTTACGCTGGATGGCGTACCACGAAATATTGATGTTGAAAAGATCCGTTCTGAAATTAAAATGATGGATCGGGTTCAGGATATTCATCATGTTCACGTTTGGGCCATCAGTACGACCAAAAATGCATTGACTGCTCATGTTGTTGTTGAAAATGATATTGATCTGTCTGCCATTGCGGAAGTGAAACATGACATTAAACACAAAATTTCAGACCTTGGTATACATCATATTACCATTGAGATTGAAACAAAGGCAGAGCATTGTCATGATCCGGATTGCTGATCATTAAATCCAAAGAAAAACACGCACTATTTATCCTTTAATATTTAAGAATTTCATTAGTGATACCGGAGATGTTCTCCCTGGTTCACGGAGATTCTCATCTAATTGATGCCCGAATACTTCAATGCATTTTGGTGAAGCTGATGTATGTTGAGACAATATGCTTTTTTATTGATCTTTGCGAAAATTATTTGTTATGTTCGTCTTAATAATCAAAAACAGATTTGAATGAAAAAATTATTCCTCATCGACGGTCATGCGATGGTATACCGCGCCCATTATGCATTTATCAACCGACCTTTAATAAACTCAAAAGGGGTCAATACATCTGCGATCGCCGGATTTGTTAGAATGATCTGGGACATACTCAAAAGGTATGAACCATCCCATATAGCTGTCTGTTTTGACCCGAAGGGACCCACCTTCAGGCATCTGGAATACGAGCCTTACAAGGCAAATCGAGATAAGCAACCTGAAGATATTACCATTGCCATTCCGATCATAAAAGACATTCTGGATGGTTTTCAAATTCCTGTATATGAAATTCCGGGATTTGAGGCAGATGATGTCATCGGTACACTCGCAAAAAAAGCGGAAAGCAAAGATTTTGAAGTTTACATGGTGACGCCGGATAAGGATTACGGACAGCTGGTGAGTGACAAGGTTTTTATGTTCAAACCGGCGAAACAAGGTCAGGAGGAGATTTTGGGCGTGAAGGAGATTTTGGAAAAATGGGAAATAAAAAGAATTGATCAGGTGATCGATATGCTTGGGATTCAGGGGGATTCAGTTGATAATATTCCAGGTGTAAAAGGGATTGGACCGAAAGGAGCGATTAAATTGTTGGATGAGTTCGATAACCTGGAAAATATATATGCCAATATTGAATCCATTTCGGGTGCTGCCCAGAAAAAATTGATCGAATCTAAAGAACAGGCTATTTTATCAAAGCACCTGGCCACTATTAAGCTCGATGTACCTGTTGAATTAGATGAAGAAGGCCTGAAGCGTGCAAATATGAATAAAAGTAAACTCGGGGATCTTTTCAGGGAACTTGAATTCAGGACCATTGCAACAACCATTTTGGCAGAACCATCAAAAGCAGGGGTTCAGCAAAGCCTTTTTGGAGATACAATAATGAAGGAACCTGAGAAGGCGGTCGAGGAATCTTACAATGTCGCCAACGATAGTTTTACTGATGGAAATAAAAAATATCATTTTGTAAATGACAGATCAAAAATGGAGGATCTGGCACAAAAACTCGAAAAACAGGAAGAATTTTGTTTTGATACAGAAACATCGGAACTGGATCCAAATATGGCTTCTCTCGTTGGAATTGCCTTTTCATTTAAAAAAAATGAAGGGTATTATGTACCTGTTCCAGCTGACCGGGAGGAAGCATCCTCCATCCTTAAAATTTTTAAAAAGGTACTGGAGCATCCTGGGATTCTAAAGATAGGTCAAAACCTTAAATATGACATACTCGTCCTGAAATGGCATGGAATTACTGTTCAGGGCCCATTTTTTGACACCATGATCGCCCATTATCTTCTTGAACCGGATCAAAGGCATAAACTGGATTATTTATCTGAAAACCTGCTGGGTTACCGAATGATCCCCATTGAGGATCTGATCGGCAAAAAGGGGAAAGGGCAGTTGAGCATGAGAAACATCGACCCGGCGGTTGTTTCAGACTATGCTGCGGAAGATGCAGACATAACTTATCAGTTGAAATTATTACTGGAAAAAGACATTGAAAAGAATGGGTTGAATTCTGTGTTGAATGAAATTGAAATGCCGCTGATTTCCGTTCTGGCTGATATGGAATTTGAGGGTGTACGGGTGAGTGGTGAGATGCTTCGTGAATATTCCACTGTATTGCATAAGAAAATTCTTGAATCTGAAAAAGAGATTTACGAGCAAGCTGGTGTTCGGTTTAATATTGCATCACCGAAACAGGTGGGAGAGGTTCTTTTTGATAGACTGAAGATTCCATATCGATGGAGAAAAACGGCTTCGGGACAATACAGCACCAATGATGAAAAACTGAGTGAACTGGCCTATGATCATGGCATTGTTTCATTGATCCAGTCCTACAGGAAAATGCAAAAACTGAAGAATACCTATGTTGATACTTTACCTGAATTGATCAATGCAAAGACGGACCGGATCCACAGTTCCTATAATCAGGCCCGGGCAGCTACCGGCAGGCTCAGTTCAGAGCGTCCGAACCTTCAGAATATACCGATCCGGGATGAAGCCGGAAGGGAGATCAGAAAAGCCTTTATCCCAGGATCTGATAATCATATTCTGTTGGCTGCAGATTACTCGCAAATAGAATTGAGGCTGATCGCGGAAATGAGTGGGGAAGAAGCCATGCTTGAAGCGTTTACAAAAGGGCAGGACATACATAAAACGACCGCTTCCAAAGTGTATGGAGTTGAATTGGATGAAGTGAGCAGTGACCAAAGGCGGAATGCAAAAACAGTTAATTTCAGTATTATTTATGGGGCAGGGGCAACCAATCTGAGTCGTCAGCTCAGTATCAACCGGGTAGAAGCCAAAACCTTGATTGAAAATTATTTTGCACAATATAAAGGTCTGAAAAAATACATGGATGATACTTTGGATTTTGCGAGAGAGAACGGTTACGTAATCACCATGCTGGGACGAAAAAGGATCCTTCGGGATATCACTTCGAAAAATGGCATGATGCGGAGTAATGCTGAACGAATGGCCATTAATACGCCCATTCAGGGAACGGCGGCGGATATGATCAAGATCGCAATGATCAAAATTGATGCAGCTTTCAAAAGTAAAAAGCTAAAATCCCGAATGATCATACAGGTTCATGATGAATTGGTATTTGATGTGGTGCAAGAAGAACTGGAGCTGGTTAAACAACTTGTTTCACAAGAAATGAGAGAGGCTATTCCAGGCTTAAAGGTTCCCATACTGGTTGATTGCGGTGTCGGATCTAATTGGCTCGAAGCTCATTAATTTGGCGAACTGCCCATTTTATTTTAGCTTATTTATTTCTAAGCTAAATAGTAATAGAGGCGGATTGATTTTTTCTTTAAAAGAGGAATATTTATTTAATTTTGGCGCGATAAAATAAATGAATGATCCTGTTGGCTTTTTCGAATAAAATTTTGTCTGCCGGCATGTTCAAAATTTGTATAAAAAACACTTTAGCGTTTTATAAAATTGAATTTTAATGAGTCAATTGAAGCTTAACGATACAGAAATTGCATTGGCATATAAGTCAGATAGTGAGTTGAAACAATCCTATTTGTTGTTCAAAATGATGAGTTACCCAAGCTTGGTTAAGTGGGGGTCAAAAATGGCCATGCTGGCCTTTAAACTCAGACTTCCCATAAAGTATTTGGTTAAGAACACTATTTATAAACAGTTTTGTGGTGGTGAGACCATTGAGGAGAGCCTGAAGGTTATTCACAAATTAGGAGAGTTTAACATAAAGACGATTCTGGATTATGGGGTGGAAGGTAAATCAAACGAAGATGAATTTGATAAATCTGCTCAGCACTTGATAGAAACACTGGAATATGCCATCCAGGAAAAAGACATTCATATTATTTCCAGTAAGCAAACGGGTCTTTTCAGAAGTAAATTGCTTGAAAAGATCACAGCCGGCGGAAAATTGACCGAAAAGGAGCAAGCTGAATATGAAAGGGGGAAACAACGGATATGGACGATCTGTGAAGCTGCTCATAAAGCCGGGATCTATGTTCATATTGATGCAGAAGAAAGTTGGCTACAGGGTGCCATTGATGATCTGGTATGGGAACTAAGTGCCGAGTTTAATAAGGGCGTACCAACCGTGATCAATGCACTGCAAATGTATCGGACTGACAGACTTGATTTTATGAAGAGGTCGCTGGAACACGCCAGAGAAAATGGTTATTTATGTGCAGTTAAGTTGGTTCGTGGCGCTTATATGGAGAAGGAAAGAAGAAGAGCAGAAGATAAGGGTTATCCAAGTCCGATCTGGAATACGATTGAGGAAACGCATAAATCATATAATGATGGTTTGGAATATGGTCTGGATCACATTGATGAAATGTATCTCTCCAATGCGACACACAATGAAGACAGTTGTGAACTGCTATCCAAAATGATGGCAGAAAAGAATATTCCGAATAACCATCCAAGGATCGTTACGGCTCAATTGATAGGTATGAGTGATAATATTTCATTTGTAATGGCAAATGCCGGTTATAATGTAGAGAAATATGTTCCTTATGGACCGGTAAAACACGTAGTTCCATACCTGATCAGAAGAACGCAGGAAAATACTTCAGTGGGTGGACAAATGAGCAGGGAGCTTAAGATGATCCACACAGAAATGAAAAGAAGAAAAATGTTGAAATAAATAGATGATCAGCTCATTCAATTAAATTGCGTGAGCTGATCTTTTTTTTTAATGAACCACTTCAGCTTGAGCAGCCTGTAATACCTCTTTACTATTCTCTTCATTCAGGCTAACAAATCCGATTACATGACAATTTTCAGCAACCCACAGATCATCATCAGTTGGTAAAGTAAAGCTGAAACTTTTATTGATCACTTCATTTTTAGTCAATTCTGATGCCAGAAAATCACCCGGAACTGCAGTCAGCATTTCTCTGAAGACATGATTGTGTTCAAAATCCGGAATCACTACCGTACTGTTGAGTTGCGCATCAATAATATGGCTTTCTGTTATAGCCAGGCTGATATTAAAAGTGCCAGACATGTCCTTCAGTGGAATTATGCCCATGTTTACGGTGAGTGCCCGGGTACTTTCATCATAAGTTGTACTGAGCTGAATGTCCAGAACGTGTTCTTTGGCAAGTTCAGCTTCGATGTAACCTGACCAGGTATCCGGATTCAGAAAGGCTTGTTGTCCATCGGATACGATCCTGTTTACAGCCGCTGCAGGTTTTCCCCAGAAAGGCAAAAGATAATGTTCAAGTTCTTCAGCATCCGCTGATCTGAAATCATATTTTGACTCGTCCAATGGTTCGGATAAAACATCTCCGTGAATAGCCATGGCGACTATCTGCCCTTCAAATAACTGAAGTAAATCCTCTACTTTTAAGGAACCGGCAGGGCAATTTGGACACCTGACCCCGGTTAATTCTTCAAGTAAAATTACCCGGTCCGAAATAGGTGCAACAAATTCGGGTACGATCACAGGCTTTTCAGTACACGATATAAAAAGCAATACTGAAAGAAATGTATATAGTATTCGATTTTTCATTTTAAGAGATTTATAAAGTGCCCAAAGAGCAGGTTAATTGAATTAGAAACTTGAATTTACAGAGAATTTAAAGCCACTGAATGCAGGTTCGAGTCTGCATACGCCACCGGAACAAACAATTCCTTCCACCTGTTTAACGTATTTTAATGCAAATCTGTTGGACCCGTTTGTATAAGTAGCTCCGACCGTTGGGTAAAGTACTTGTATGGCATTGCCATTTGCATCTTTCGGTGCTTTTTTAGTCGTTGCAATATTATACATTCCGGACAACTCGAAACCCCATTTTGGAGCAAAGGTATATTCAACCATGCCATATAGCCAGGATCCGTAATCCTCCTTGGAATAAAGATATTGTCCTTCGAGTCTGATAGAATTTTTTCTGTTAAGTTTGTATAGAAAGTCAACAAAAGGGGTGATTGTTTGTACCATTGGTGCAGCTGTTTTTCCTTCATAGATTTGTTGGTTATAACTTTGCAACTGCAAGCCTGCGATCAATCTCCAAGATCTCTTTTTCTTCAGCAGGAATTCGGTATAGATTTCCCGGTACAACAATTTATTATTCAGATCTGTAATATTGGAGAAATTCACATTGACACTAAGTCTTTTATTGATCGCATAACGGACATCCATCTGATAGGCCAGTTCACTGAGCAATTGGGTAGCAGGACTGTATCTGGCAGTTAGACGATAAGTGTTAATGCGGTTCATCGGGGGTATGAAATTGATCAGGCCATGGTTTAGCGATAACACGGGTCTTGTCCTGAAATCAAAATTTTCAGTTCTTTTGATTTCTCCGGTAATTCCCAGTCCCTTTTTGCCATAACTCAGGCTGCTGTAAAGAACGGTTCCGGCTTTCTTAATAAACTTACCTTCAACCAGTTCACCTGAAAGCGAGGTTTTAAGTGCATAGGGATCATTAAACACTTCGGGTGTTTTATAAGCTCCTTCAAAATACAAGGACCAGGCATCGTAACTGACGGTTGAAAATAAGCTGGCTGCATAAGTATTATAAACAGGTGTTACCCGATCCGTACCAATATAGGTTTTGAGGATACTAACAATTTCCGTCATGTTTTCTTCAGAATGGGTTCTGTTGACCAAACCAATACCTGGTGCGAAAGTTATTGGTTTTTCTTCTCCAAGTGAGAGGTAACCCTCTAAACTGGCTCCTTTCAAAATGCCAGAATAAGTGCCGAACAGATTTTTTTGTTTTCCTGTAAAAGCTTTAATTGACCAATCTTCATTGATATCATATTTCAATTTTAGGCCGTACAAAGAATTATCAATAAACAAGGGTCTTTCTTCATAGGCCCGATAAATGATTCCACTACCGATCTGATCGTACATATGACCTGCTGTAATTTCCAGGTTTTTAATTTGTTTCTTCAAATACCAGTATCTTATTCCCTGTTCTGTATATGCTCCATTTGGATCCCTAAGGTTCGAATTATTAAAAATGTCAAATCTGATTCCCATGTTCCAGGTACCGATCTGATAGGACAGATTCATCCAGGCTTCAGCCCCGAATAATAAGTGATCATATTGAGGAATGCCATCAGCTCCGATTAAGGAGTCTCTCTGGAAAAAATTCGCATTTGATTCAAGTCCTCCGGAAAAGATCCCTTTATCCTGAGAAATTCCGGTAGTAGCTAAAAATAAACAGATCAAAACGATGAAAAAATTGTGATACCTGAAGTTGATCATAGTTGTTTTAATGTTTTTATTAACAGAATAAATTAAACAATCATTTAATTTTAAGTTAAATGATTTATATTAAGAATTGCCTAAAGATATTATTGCAAAACCAATAATTTTTAATAAAATTACAGTTTTTAATTCCAATTGGTTAATTATATGTTAAAAGCATATTTGGCTCATAATTTTAACCAATTAAATCGTCTAATTTGTACATAACAAATCTTTAAATTTTTAACATGAATATCTTCAAAAGCATTTTATTACTTTCTATATCATTTATCTTTCTAAGCTCTTTTGATGGTTTGGAAAAAAAACTTCCTTCTGTAGAATTAAAAAATCTGGAAGGTAAAAAGGTTAATATCGATGAATATTCCAATAATGGGAAATTGACAATTGTGAGTTTTTGGGCCACCTGGTGTACCCCTTGTAAAAGGGAACTGGATGCATATGGTGAATATGCAGAAGAGTGGGCTTCAGAATATAATGCAGAGATTGTAGCAATAACCATTGATAATGCGAGACAACTGGCAAAAGTTAAACCCATGGTTGCTCAAAAGGGATGGAGTTTTGACATATTGAGTGATGTCAATCAGGATTTGATGAAGCAACTCAATTTTCAATTAATACCTCAAACTTATGTTTTGGATCAGGATGGAAATATTGTTTATGATCATTCAGGTTATGCACCTGGTGATGAACTTGAAATAGAGGATTTATTGATTGAATTATCAAAAAAATAATAGCAGACAACTAAAACTGTTGGTTAATATATACAGGCGGAATCGTAGCTATACGATCCCGCCTTTTTTATTGATCAGGGTGCTGGTATTTTGGTAATTTGTTTTGATTTTGGGATCAGTCAAAGGACAGAATGTATGTTAGAATTATAAGGTTCCTTGTTTTAATGAACCAATCAAACTGAATCCTTCCTCTGTCCTTTGTTATTTTTCTGCTTGTACACTTAAAAAGGACCAAGTATCTTTTGAATGATCATATTCAAATAAGTAGATATTGTGCATTGGGTTGCTGGCTGCAGCCAATGTAAAATTGAATTCACTGGCCTTTATTTCCATTTTATCTTCATTGAATCTGATCCTGTGCGCTCTGTCGTCTGCTCCGCCATTTTGTTCAAGCAGAGAAAACTCAAAACTCGGTTGACCTGAAAAAGAACCATTTTCATCCAATCCGATCGAATATACCTCAGCTGTTCTGGCTTTACCATAATATACCCTTTTCCCCTTTTCAGTATTATAAGTAGCAAGACCGATCGCATCGGTATTTTCAAGAGAACTGATCACTTTTTTCGTCCCGAGTTCAATTTGAAACAAGCTACCCAATTCTTCTCTCATGGATGATCCGGCCACGGAAGAAACATATAAATATTCATTGTCACAATCAAAATGCAAGCCCATTGCTCCAAATGGGTTGTTCAATGTTGAAGGTTCTTTTTGAGGGAGATCCATAAAATGAAATAATTCTCCTGTCAGATGATCCAATTTAAGTATGCGGTTTTGTTCTCCAACGGGATTGTGAACAATGCTCTCATGCGGAATTGAACTAACGTAAATGTTCCCTGTTTTGTCTACCGTATGCAAACCTAGCCAGCCAAATTCGCTCCAGGAAGGAAGTTGTAAAATCTTACCATTTTCCCTGTATTCCAGAATTCGAAGGCCTCGATATCCTTTTTGTCTCAAGTCTATCATATAAGGAGGCACCAAACCATGATCTTTTGGGAATTCCGGATTTACGGCGCAGGGTTTTACAGAACCTGTATATTCAGAAAGCTGCTGCTTGAATTCCTGTTTTAATTTATTTTTATGGTTTTCATTTCTCAACCAAATAACAAATGCGATTCCTGCAATGAGAAAAATAAACAAGGAAATTAGTCTGAGTTTTTTATTCATAATGCTTTAAGCTTTTCAAAAGACCTGAAAAATGTCAGTTTCATTCTTCAGGCTAATCTATGAATAATTATTTACTTTGATCAATTGGGATAAACATTGGACCGGATACCCCTGCCCAATATTTAACCACAGATTTTCCATTTTCGATAACTGTATTAGCCCAACAGTATTCTTTCCCCGGGGTATCATCATTTTTCATTTGGGGAACGTACCAAATGATCAAATCCTGATCGACAATATTCTCCCCGTCTTGCAGAAAAGCTTCAGGTCCTTGTCTGTGATCCGTGTTGCAACAAGAGCCAATGGTCATCAGATCCACATCCCCTTCTAATTCGGGATGCCGGAGAGAAACATAGGTATAGGCATTATCGCCTCTGCCACCATCTTCAAACTGACCATTTCCAGGTTCTATGAAATAGGATTTGCCGCCTTTTGTTGAAACTTTATAAGCATATCCTTTATCTGTGTATAGGGTATTCTTATCCTGGAAGGACCATTGTTCTTTATTCCAGCTCCTCCATCCTGAGCTGGTCCATTGTTCAAATTTTTCCTGGTTTTCGGGGCTTGCCAAGTCTATTCTGATTATTGGTCTGTAAGTACCATCTATACCGCAACCTCTGCCAAGATTTTTGGTCACGACCCTGAATCTACCGTCTTTATAAAATTCATACCGGTTGTGATATCTGTAATTACAAGGCACCGGCCAGGCAGGACTTCTGAAATCCTGGATCAGTGCAAAACCTATTTCTTTTCCGTTTTTTTCAATTGGCTCTGTATACGGACCATTAAAAGCGACCACTGCAGAAGAACTATACATCGGACAACCCATGGCGTCGCTATATCCAAAGCCCTCGGCTGAAGAATAGCCTACGTGCCAGTCAACTACTTTAGCGGAACGGATTATCTTTTCATTTTGGTACTGAACATCGAATATCTCGAGGCCGTCAGAACTAGTGAGGCGGTAATAAATATTCCATTCATCCATAGACAAATTGTTGTTTTTCTCACAAAAATGTTCCATTACGTAATCATTCTGAAGACTTCTTTCCGTTTCTTTTGAAGGTTTACCAGAGGTGCCAAGGTCTGTCCACTTTAGACCCACTAATTTCCAGTCGGTCAGGTCCACGATAGCCCATAAAGCTCTGTTGTTTTCCTGATTGAGGAATGTGGGAGCCACGCAAAGATGTTTGGATCGTTCACAGCTGGTCCCATTGAGAGCCGTTTTTACATTTGGCATGGTTGCCTGATCTTCCCCTGGATTTAGTCCCAGGGCAAGTATCACTTCCGGGGATTTGATAGCGATCTGAATGGCCAGATCAGTAAGTCTTTTATTTATTTCTGGTTGGCCACCTAAAGGTCTGTCTACAAATACGACAGCATTTTTACTAATATCTACAATTGCTGTAACTGTTCTGTTATTGACATAATGGTACATCGATACACGGTAACAATTTCCTTTTTTACAAACAACACTTTCAGGAATATCTCCGGGAAGCGCCTCCCGGATATTCATAATCTCATTCCGCAAGGGTGCACCGGTTTCCATATCAAATATATCTCTGGTAAATGAAGGGTCCCTGATGGCAATTTTTTGGGCAAGAGACTGCATGGTGTCCTGAATTTCATTTTCAGCCAATAATAGGATGGGTGTTTTTGTCTGCAAAGAAACTTGCATTTGTTTATTGTAGTGATCCAGTTCAGGTATCATTCTGATCATTTCAGATTCGGGTAATGGATCTGCAATTATAATGTGTTCCTGATTGGGGTTTTTATTTGAATCTATAGAATCAATATTTTCTTTGCAGGAAAAAAGGAATAAACTAATAAATAATAAAATTGTGGATAATAACAAATTGATATTGATCATGTTAAGAGGGTTTTGATACTTGAAACGAGTATAAGGAATTAACTATATTAATACTTATCAAGCTAATACCTTTAGTTTTCAGTTGTTTAATTTGATTAATTTAACTCTGAGTACATAAAATAATTGATTGTCAGGCTACTATACAATTATAATTTAAAATTCTTCAAATTCTGAACTTTCCATTATACGCTTATTTGAATTGAATATAAACAAAATATAATGTTGAATATCGATAGAATAG
>Ga0102812_10001158_pt1 | contig 18365 bp, 13 predicted proteins | sample ColrivemetaGS713_FD_79334 | JGI IMG/M metagenome (GOLD analysis project Ga0102812, IMG submission 79334) | Estuarine microbial communities from the Columbia River estuary - Flood tide ETM metaG S.713 | ecosystem: Environmental > Aquatic > Marine > Intertidal zone > Estuary | place: USA... | reverse complement strand
TTTCGCGAGAGCAGCTTTTAATACTATGCAAAACGATAGAAATAATGATGGTTTTTTGGATAACCCAACTGGGCAACAATTCCAGGCTATGAACAGATGGCAGTTTTCTACCAATAATGGAATAGAAGGAATTGCTACCGTGAGTTATAATAAAGATCTTAAACAAGCAGGTCAAACGCTTTACCAAACAGGTCAAACCAAAGGTTATGGAGTAGATCTTAACACACGCCAATTTGATGTAATATCTAAAGTAGGAAAAGTTTTTGCTGATAAACCGTATAAAAGTTTTGGGTCACAAATTTCTTATAACAATACAGTTTTTACAGGAAGCTATGGCAATTTGTTAAACAGTAAAGTATATGATACAAAGTCGTCAGCTATTTATGTCAATTTATTGTACCAGTCTATTATTGGCAATACCTTTCATCAGTTTCAAACTGGGCTTTCTATGCAAAGTGACAATGTAGAAGAACGTTTTCAAGAGGCCTATTTTAAGCGAATAGAAACGGTACCGGGTGCTTTTTTCGAATATACCTACAAGCCAAAAGAAACCTTTAGTTTGGTGGGAGGAATACGCACGGACTATAATTTAATTTATGGCTTATCGGTTACACCAAGAATACACGGCAAGTACAGATTTAATAAAGATAAAACGGCTATTCGCGTTTCGGCAGGTACTGGCCGAAGAACAAGTAATCCGTTGGCACAAAACCAGCAGATTTTTCCAAGTGGAAGAGAATTGGTTTTTATACCTACCGATTTAAGTCTGCCTTATGGTTTAGAACAAGAAGTAGCTATTAACTCTGGGCTTAGTTTCGAGCATGAATTTAGATTAACCTACATGCCCGCTACCATTGGTTTAGATTATTTTAATACCACTTTTTTACAAGAAGTAGTGGTAGACAGAGAAACGGCAGGCTACGCTAAGTTTTACAATATGCAAAACGGAACAAGAGCAAATAGTTTTCAAGCACAATTGGACCTAAGTCCGGCTCGTAGAACAGAGATTAGATTGGCGTATAGAAGGTTCGATGTACAAACTAAATACGATTTTGCAACGTTAGCTAAGCCTTTTGTGTCTAAAGATAGAGCGTTTATAAACGTAACCCAACGAACCAGAAACAACTGGCAGTTTAGCAGCACTGCAACGTGGTATGGCCCACAGCGAATTGCAGGTGTAACTCTGCTTAATGAACCTAGTACGGAACCTGTTTATCAATCTTCTTATTCACCCAATTTTATACTTTGGAATGGGCAAGTAAGTAAAACACTTAAAAAGAGTTTCGAGGTGTATGTAGGAGTAGAGAATGCGTTAAATTACAAACAAGAAAACCCAATACAAGAAGCAAATAACCCTTTTGATAGTAAGTTTGATGCCGGTTTAGTTTGGGGCCCCGTTTTTGGTAGAATGACCTACGGCGGATTTAGATGGAGATTTAGTTCAACAAAAGAATAAAAAATGGAAACAAGAGAATTTAAAATAGATGGCATAACCTGTATGGGTTGTGTAAGTGCTATAGAAAAGGCACTTTATGGCAGTTCGGCCATAAAACAGGTAAGTATTGACAAAGAAACGGGTAAAACAGAAATTTCTGGTGAGGTTTTGCCGCACCAAGATATGGTAAATACCCTTGTCGCAGGTGCAGGAAATTATTCGGTGGTAGATGCAACATTTAAAACCACTTCTGCGTCTGCCAAAAGTAATCGCAGTTACAAACCGTTACTTTTAGTTGTAGCCTATTTACTGGGTACAACACTTTTAGTAGAGTTTAGCAGCGGTATGTTTATTATGGATACGTGGATGCCTAACTTTATGGCAGGTTTCTTTTTAGTGTTTTCGTTCTTTAAATTATTGGACATAAAAGGATTTGCAAATGCATACGCTATGTATGATGTAATTGCCGCCAAATGGAAAGGTTATGGGTATGTTTATCCATTTATTGAGTTGGCATTGGGTATTGCGTATATAATGTATTCTGACAATCCTATAACACACCTTGTAACGGCGATAGTTATGTTTGTTAGCCTTATAGGAGTTATTCGTTCAGTACTAAACAAAACGGAGATAAAATGTGCCTGCCTCGGTACGGGTTTTAATCTGCCTATGAGTTATGTAACTATAATTGAAGACGGATTAATGCTAATAATGGCATTGGTAATGTATTATTTTACAACATAGACAAAAATGAAAAAGGTATATATGATTTTAGTTTTCCTTGCTCTTGCTTTTGTAGGATGTAAAGACACCGAACCTGTAACTCCTGAAGCAGTTGAAGTACAGGAAATGGCGGTTAATATTGATCATGCTTTTGATAATGAGCCGCTTGCGTTTTTAACTGAAGAATATTCTCTTGCAAGTGGCGAAAAGGTTTTCTTTAAACGTTTGGCATATCTGCTAGCAGATTTCTACTTGATAAAAGCCGATGATACTCGCGTTAATTTAGCTGATCAGTATGCCCTTTTAAACCCTAAAAGCGATCCAAGCAACTTTACATTACTTAATATTCCAATGGGCGAATACAAAGCCTTTGGTTTTTCAATAGGTTTAGATTCTATTATCAATCATGGCAATCCTAATCAATATCCTGCAACACACCCATTAAGCCCAATTAATAACTCGCTATATTGGAGCTGGCAAGGAGGATATGTGTTTACAGCTATAGAAGGAGATGTCGTCGGAACTACTGATAATTTTATTTTTCATCTTGCAGGAAGTAATAATAAAATTGATTTCGAGTTTCCAGTAACTTTCACCAAAGGGATGGCGGCATTAGATGCCAACCTTACGTATAATTTGGCTGAAGCATTTAAGAATCCTGATATGTTTAGTTTAACAAGCGATGGAAGAAGTACCCATACTACCACAGATCCTGTTACAGTAAAATTAACGAGCAATATGGCTGATATTTTTAACCTTGATGCAATTACCACAGCAGTGGAATGAGACTGAGCAAAAAGTTCATATTATTAATAGGTATCGCTGTTTTAATAATAGCGTGTAAGGACGTGATAAACGAGTTGCCAAATACTCCCTTTAGCACCACACCGTATAATTTAGAAATACCAAACACCTTGCCGCCTGCCAATTTTCCTGCAGATAATATGCCTACTGTGGAAGGGGTTTATTTAGGTAGAATGTTGTTTTACGACCCAGTTTTAAGTGCCGACAGCACACAAAGCTGTTCATCGTGCCACAATCAAGCATTGGCATTTACTGATAATGGCGAGCAGTTTAGCACCGGAATAAAAGGGCTAAAAGGCAAACGAAATGCTATGCCTATTTTTAATTTGCAATGGCATTTAGATGGTTTCTTTTGGGATGGACGTGCAGATATTTTAAGACATCAGGCTATTATGCCTATACAAGATCCGTTAGAAATGGACGAAACTATTGGCAACTTATTGGTGAAGTTGAACAGCAATGAGATGTATAAAGAACACTTCAAAAAAGCATTTAATGCAGACCAAATAGATGAGGAATTAGTAGGCAAAGCTTTGGAGCAGTTTATGAACATTATAATAAGCGGAAATTCTAAGTTTGATAGAGTTTCGATGGGTTTAGAGAGTTTTACAGACCAAGAAAAAGTAGGTCAATTGATTTTTAATGCCGAAGCCAAGACCGTGCTAGAAGAGCGAGATCCTAAAAATCCGCAAAATTTTGGAGCTGATTGTTTTCACTGCCATGGCAATAGCTTATTTATGCGAAGAGAATTGCTAAACAACGGCCTAGATTCTGTACACACCGATTTAGGGTATGGTGGCGTTACCGGCAATGCTTCCGACAATGGTAAGTTTAAAACGCCAAGCCTAAGAAACATAGAAAAAACAGCACCGTATATGCACGATGGAAGGTTTAAAACACTAGAAGAAGTAATTGATTTTTACCTTTCGGGAAGCCATGGAACCAGTCCAAATTTAGACCCAAGTATGCATGCATTGCAATACGAAGTATATTTGAGCCCTGAACACAAAGCAGCTTTGGTATCATTTTTGATGACCTTAACTGACGACACGTACTTAACTAATAAAGAATATTCAAATCCATTTAAATAAACAAAAACACAGTATGAAAAAAATACTTTTAATCCTAATGATGGCAGCTACTCTAGGAGTATATGCTAAGAACGTAACACAGCAAATTCTTGTAAAAGGAGAATGCGATATGTGTAAAGACAAAATTGAAAAAGCCCTAGATGTTCCAGGGGTATCTTTTGCAGAGTGGAATGTAGAATCTAAAATGCTTACAATTAGATACAATGACAAGAAAATTAGCGAAAATCAAATTTATGCTACTATTTCTGGTCTTGGGTATGCTACAGACAAAACAGAAGCAAACACTGCTGCACAACAAAAACTAAACAAATGCTGCCAGCCGAAAGATGCTAAAAAAGCATGCGGAAGTGAAAAAGCAGGTTGTTGCGAGAAAAAGAAATAATTTTTATTAATTATAAAATTGAAGGGTTGTACTTAGTGCAACCCTTTTTTTGTGCCTATTTTTGGAAAATGATGCGATGGTCCACTTCTATTCTGCTTTTATTTTTACTGCTCGTACTGTTTAGTTTTAAAAACCACACTGCCAGACCCTACGGAACTGCTAGGCTTACCGAGATGAATATTGTATATGAAAACATAGATAATCCCATAGAAATTATAACCCCCGGTTATTCAAACGATCAAATTTCGATAACGGTAGAAGGGGCAAATATTTTTACGCAAAGTCCACATAAGTATATTCTTAGGCCGATTAAGGGCCAACGAAAATGCACCCTAAAATTATCTGCAAAGGAAGATGGCAAGCTACGATTAATTGGAGCAGAATACTTTAGAATTAGATCGTTGCCTACGCCTATCCCCCAATTGGGCGGATTGCCGAACAATGGCTTACCACAGGCAAAAGCGGCTGTTGTAGCCCAAACAACGCTAATTTCTACGTATGGACCTGGGTTTGGTTACAATTTACAGAACAGAGTAACAGGCTACAAAGCCAAGGTTATAACAGCGGACAGCGTTTATACCTTCAAAAATGATGCTCCGGTGCTAAAGTTGGATATGCGAGAGGTTATAAAAGCAACGCAGCCTGGCGATGTGATTCTGTTCTAAGAAATACAAAGCGAAACGACCTTGAAAAAGGATACGCTAAAGGTAAATTGTCCGTCGATAGTTATTCCGATAAGATAGCGATGGATGTAGGATTTGCGTATTTTAAGGCTAACGATTGTTAGTTGCGTATATGCCGCCAATAGAGGAGATGTGGGTAATAAAATTTGTAATATTCCGGATATATTTATGTTGCCTATGCTTCGGACAAATACGTATAGAAATTAGAGAAAAGAAAGAATAAAAAGCCTATTTATATTTACCCTTATAAATTTTAAATAGTTTGTGTTTCAGAAAACTGTCGACGGTTTTTAGAATTTAAATCTAATATTATTTTATTGTGAAGGACTACTGTCATTCGATTTACGTACTTTCGTATTTATGAAAAATTTACGTCCCTTATTATTCCCGATGCTTTTAGTTCTTTTTTCTTTTAGTGTTTTACTAAATAGTTGTCAAAAGGAGCAAAATGTTATTAGTGTATCTACGGATCTATCCAATGACGAGTTTAGTTCCGAACTAATTGAAAATCAGTATATTATAACTTTAAATGAGGAAGCCATTGGGTATCCTTTAAGACTAAAAAAAGGAAATCCAGTACAATTATCGCAGATGATATTCGACATTGCTCAAGACTTATATGCGAAGTATCCGGATTTTACAATTGATAGAAGTATCGATTACGTATATACACATAGTATTGTTGGATTTTCAGGAAGCATGTCAGTTGAAACGGCAATAAAACTTAGTCAAGATCCATTGGTTAAGGCGGTGGAACAAGACCAAATAGTAAGTCTTGGAAAGGGTAAACCAAGAGGAGGTACTAGTCAGCCGACGCAAGCAGTGCCTTTGGGAATTACACGTGTTAATGGAACTACGTACTCCGGAGAAAATGTTGCTTGGATTATAGACACAGGTATCGATACAGATCATCCAGACTTAAATGTAGATGCGAGCAAAGGGTTTTCTGCATTTACAAGAGGGAAAGATGCTGGTACAGATGATGGGCATGGCCATGGAACGCACGTTGCAGGCACAGTTGCTGCAATTGATAATTTAATTGGTGTGGTTGGTGTGGCTGCAGGAGCTACTGTTATTCCAGTAAAAGTACTTAGCTCTACAGGTTCAGGTTCCAATTCTGGGGTAATTGCAGGAGTTGATTGGGTAGCTAAATATGGTGTAAGCGGAGATGTTGCTAATATGAGTCTTGGAGGTTCGGTATCTAGTGCATTGGATGATGCGGTATTACTTGCTTCAAAAGCTAATGGCGTTAAGTTTTGTCTTGCTGCAGGAAACGAAAGTAATGATGCGAATAATTCTAGCCCTGCTAGAGTTAATGGTGATTATGTTTATACAATTTCAGCAATGAATGCAAGTAATGACGTATTTGCAGGTTTCTCTAATTTTGGAAATCCTCCTATAGATTACGCTGCACCTGGAGTAAATATATATTCTTGCTATAAAGGGGGAGGTTATGCGACAATGAGTGGAACAAGTATGGCATCGCCACACGCGGCAGGGGTTTTACTTTTAGGTTCTCCAAGTTCAGGAGGAACTGTTAATGGCGATCCTGATGGAAATGCTGATATAATAATTACCCACTAAAGAATTAAAACCTATGTGGTCTTCATATAAGATTACAAAGGTTAATTTTGGCTTATTTACCAAAACTATGTTTGGTGTTTTCGTATTGTAACTCGTTTAGAGAAGCGGATAAATGTGTAGGCTATGCGGAAGTTTGTTCTCGATTCTATTGAGTCGAACGTTTTATTGTAAAAAAATATTGTATTTATCTCCCTTATTTAAATTTTGGTCTCTTACTTTAAAAATTACGTATTCAAAAACCAATCTAAATGAATAAAATATTAGCTAGATTCTTAATTATTGTTGTGATGTCTAATTTATTAAATTCTTGTAAAAACAAACGGCGAGAAATCGGCTCACACACTCAAAAAAAAGAGATTGATTCAGAAGTAAATTTAAAAGAAGATTCCTACCAACCGGGTTTGGATTGGAAGCTTGCGTGGGCTGATGAGTTTGAGGCTAAAACCATTGATAAAAATAACTGGAATTTTCAGGTAGTGGAAGCTGGCCGTTTTAATGAGGAGTGGCAACGCTACACCAATAGCAGCAAAAATGCTTATATAGAAGATGGACGCCTAGTAATAAGAGCTATACACGAAAGCGATGATCACGGTAAAGACCAATATACCTCGGCCAGGCTGCACACGGCAAATAAACAAAGCTGGAAATACGGAAAAATAGCGGCTCGCATTAAGCTACCACAAGGTAAGGGCATGTGGCCTGCATTTTGGATGCTGGGTGCCGATATAGACGAAAATGGAGGAGATACTCCGTGGCCGCAATGTGGCGAAATTGATATTCTGGAATTATATGGCACAAAAGATAATGGGGTAGTAGAGGCTAATGCACATTATGCCGATGCAAATGGCAAACATGGAATGATGGGTGCCGCTTCTTTTAAACTGGACCAAGGTTCGTTTGCTGATGATTTTCATGTATTTGAATTGGAGTGGGATGCAACTAAAATTGCGTGGCTTGTAGATGGCAAGCAATATGCATCTATGCCAATTACGGCTGCAGAGTTTTCTGAGTTTCATAAAGAGTTTTTTATCTTGTTGAATATTGCTGTTGGCGGCACCTATGCTGGTCGCCCAGACTCAACCTCCACCTTTCCTCAGTATATGCATTTAGACTGGGTTAGAGTTTATCAGAAAAAATAAAGATTAACTTTTAGTGAAATTACTTTAAGATAAAATTTAAGAAATAAAATTTTAAACAATTTGTAAATTGCAATTACACAATGAAATATAATAGATACATCAAAGACTCAGCCCTCGTTTCTGAAATTGGACTTGGTGCGTGGCAATTGGGCAATAATTCTGGATGGCAAAGTATGTCAGAAAAGCAAGCCATAGAAATGGTAGAAAAGGCATTAGAATTCGGAATTAATTTTTTTGATACTGCACCAAATTACGGACATGGATCGGGTGAAACAAGGCTTGGTAAAGGACTTAAGGGTGTAGATAGAAGTAAGATTGTAATCAACACAAAATTTGGGCACACAGATTCGGGTACTACCAATTATAGTTCGGAATATATTCGGGAATCGTTAGAAGGAAGCCTTAAAAGATTGCAAGTAGATTATGTGGATTCGCTTATTATTCATAATCCGCCTATGGAGTATCTAGATGGAACTAAAAACGACCATTACGAAATTCTGGAACGATTGATGGAAGAGGGTAAAATAAGAGCCTACGGAGCATCATTAGATACTTACGACGATATAAAGTTGGTATTGGATACTACAAATGCTAAAGTGATTGAAGCATTCTTTAATATACTGCATCAAGATGCATCACGAGCATTTACATTGGCAATAGAAAAAGAGGTTGGTATAATCGTAAAAATTCCACTCGATTCAGGTTGGTTGTCGGGCAAGTATAACGCAGAAAGCACGTTTAGCGACATTAGAGGCCGCTGGTCTAGAGAGGATATTCAAATCAGAGCTCGCCTTGTAGAAAGTGTAAAGGAAATTGTGCAGGGAGGCGATAATTTGGCACAAAAGGCAATTTCGTTTTGTTTGGCGTATGATGCTGTTTCTACCGTTATACCAGGTAATGTAAATATTGGGCAATTAACGAGTAATGTAGAAAGCATAAACAATCCAATTTCCAGCGAGATAGTTGAAAAGCTAGAAGCTTTTTACCAAAATGAAGTAAAACAATGGAATCTTCCTTGGTAAAAAAATGTTGATTTTGATTGACATTTCCGTAAGTAGAAATCTGACAATTTTTGGCGTAAAAATTGCAAGTTTTTTAGTCTTAAAATAATCCTAACTATCTTCGCAACGTATTCAAATTATGAAATCACAGCAACTCATTAAAGCAGGCAGAATTTTCCTAAGTTTTATGTTTTTGTTCTCGGCAATTAGCAAGCTCATTTCGCTTCCTTTTTTCGATGGCATGGTGGCAGAATTGCTTTTGGGCGAAAATTATTTTGACAAACCCAATGCAATGTTTTGGGTGCAATTATTGGTTAGAATTTTGGTAGCGGCGGAATTAGTTTTAGGTGTGGCTCTTTTGCAAAACAAAGGTTTTAAAAAATGGGTTTTGCCAGCAACCTTGCTTATGCTTGTGCTGTTTACCATTCACCTTTTTTACGAAGGATTTAGCAAACCAAATGGTTTTATAGATGGTAACTGTGGCTGCTTTGGCGATGTTTTACCAATGAATAATTTAGAATCTATTCTTAAAAATTTGGTAGCCATTGTGGTGGGTGTTTTTTTATGGATGAGTTATAAAGACCATAATAGGCTGGGTTCTTGGGTAAGCCCGCTAATGGTTGGTTTGGTTACTATGTTTACACTTTCTTTTGGTATAAAAAGTTTTGAAGCGGCACCTGTAAATAATGAAGAAATTAGCTTGTACGAAGAAGCTGCAATAGACACGGTAGCATTGCCAAGCGAAGATGATAAAATGGTAGAACAAACCATAGATAAGTTAAAAGGAGACGAAGTAGTTGTTGCTACTCCAGAAACAAAACCTGCTCAACAAACTACGGAACCCAAAAATGCAGAACCTACATCTGCTGTTGTTTCAACTAAAAATAAAACAATGGATCTGCTTTATCAATACGCTCCAGCTATAAAATCGCAAAACCTAGAGAAAGGCACTAAATTGGTTTGTTTGTTTAGTATGACGTGCAGCCATTGCCAAGAAACCTATGCGGAAATGTGTGGAATGAAAGCGAGCGGAAAATTGCCACAAGTGTACCTGGTAAATTACGGCACAGAATACGAGCAAAAATACTTTTTTAGCCAAGCAGGCGGTTGTAAAGACAACCATTCACTAATACAAAATTATCCTGATTTTAAGCGAATGTTAGAGGGCGAAACCTATCCTAGAATTCTGCTATTTAAAGACAGTAAAATTGCCAAATCTTGGAATGTAGATAGTTACGAAAAAACGGCATTTATGAAATACTTTGGTATAGAGAAAGTAGAAGAAAAGCAAGACGAAGGTGGCCTAGACTTAAAACAAGGTGATTCTCCTTGGTAAATGGGCTAGAACTAGCAAGAAAAAGGGTCTACGTAACTTTGGTTACCGCCAATTCTTTTATTTAGCTGCAACTTGTGCCTCATAAGCAATTGCAAGGAGGGTTTATAAATCAGTTGCTTATAATTTGGTTAGGTTAATTTTATATATTTTCATGATTTATTGAAAAAAATGCCTTGTACATTTCTGTATGAGGCATTTTTTAAAAGAACTAAGGTATCTAATGTTGGAACTGGGAAAGGGTGAAAACTACCTTAGTTTATGCTCTAATCTAGCCGTACTGTTGCACGTTTGCTTGTTGACCATTCTTGGATGTAATGCTATTTATAGACCGATTAACACCTTCAAAAAACCCATATTCACTCGCCGAAACCCCAAGTTTTTAATCTGCCCCAAACTATATACGCAAACCAATAGCAAAGGGTTGGGTGCAAAACCAAAAAAGTTCTGATTGCTCAGAACTTTTTAAAATATTTTTTAAGATTAATGCCTAATTACGGGGCCTTTTATATCTGGCATTTTTTCTTTTTTTTGCTTGGGTGTAGATGATTTATCTCTTTTATCGAATATGTTTTTGAGGATTGGAGTACTATTGTCGTCTTTGGCGGTAGTTGTTGGATTTTCGCTTGAAGTATTATTAGAACGACTTTCTCGAAATGCTTCTATTTCTCTCAACTTTTGCATTTCGCGACTACGAGCTTTATCCTTCTCAATCTGCATTTTTTCATCTAATAGGCACTTATTTATAATTGTATCTAATTGCTCATTGTCTTTTGGATTTAGGTAGACCACTGAGGTTACTGTAGCGTATTTTTGCTCATATGTTTTATACTGTTTTTTATGGCCAACATTAAAAATTAAGCCAATTTTCAAATTGCCGGCCTTTAATTTAGCGTTTGTATAAACTAACTCATAATTGGTGTCTACAAATTTGGTTGCCTTCAAATCCACATTATCGCCAGAAGCAAAAAGGTGCTGAAGATATTCATATCTTACGTCCATTGACATTCTTCGAGTGATTCGAATTCGTGTTCCAAAGCCAACTCCCCCAATGAGTCTAGTCTTAGTTGAGAGATCATCCGTTGCAACTTGTTCAACTTCATTACCCTCAGGGGTTACAGGGTTGTAAATTGAAGTTGTTTGGTCTACAAATTGAAATCTTGGTCCGCTAAACATAGTAACGTACGGAATAATCTTGTATTTAGCATATTCCAAATGCCCCCTAACGAGCAAATCTAATGACTTAGAACTGAGGTAGGTAAACCCTATATCTTCTCTATCATTATCAAACAGTATTTCTTGCCTATTACTTTTTTCGTTAAATTGCATTCCAAAATCTGCCCCAGTGTAAAGTGCCCAGTTGCTTGCTTGCACTTTGTTTTTGGTCATTAACTGAAAATTATAACCATGGCTTGTTAGTTCCCCAAAGTTTAAACTTCCCCATCCTTCTTCGGTATAGTGAATTCCAAACCAACCGTTACCCATTCTATTCAAAAATGGGTGGTATAAGTAACCTTTTTTTTCTTCAGACCAGTCGATTTCTTTTGAAGATTCATCAATCCACTCAAGTTCATTTAAATTTGAACAGCGATTATAAATGTCGTTAGCTAAAACGTTGTTATTAAAATACTTAGAAGATTCTGAATATTCTATCCAGTGGCCTTCTTGTTGTAAATAACGATCAGTAACGGAAGAAGAATTTTCTCCAATTATCCAACCGAGTTTTAACTGACCAGTGTTAGTTCTTTGATTAACATAACTCGGAGTATAAACAGTGCCAATTAATCCAGTTCCCTCCATGTCAACCAATGCTGTGCGGCCTCCGTAGATTTGTTCATACCTTATATCCAACGATCCGCCTTCTTTGAGAGGTATGCGTACTCCAATTCCTGCACCACCAATAATCAATGTGTGTCTCGTTAAGTTTTCTTTAGAGCCTGCTAAAACAGGGAATCCGTCCGAATCTCTAGGATTTCTGTTGTGTACTATTTTTTGACCAATAGAATACACACGAGGTCCTCCGAAAAAAGTTAAATAAGGTGCAATCTTCATTTTATTTAGTTCAATATGCCCCCGGAATAACAAATCTGTTGATTTCTTATACATCCAAGTCTTTCCTAAAACAGATTCAGTTAAATCAAAAGCTACTTGCTTTTTATCACTGCGTCCACTATATTGTTTACCCCAATCTAATCCAGCATAAAATGCCCAGTCTTTTTTATGAATTAAATTATGACTCATTAGTTGCAAGTTAAAACCGTGCGTGATTTGTGATATTGTATCAAGTACATTCCATCCTTCTTGTGTATAGTGAAGTTCAAGCCATGGCATGCCTAGATAGTTTATATCTACTGTTTCTTCATCAGGATCAACCCAAATTCGTGTACTTGTCTTTTCTATTTTCCATTTAATATTTGGGTTATCTGGAGGTGTGTCAATAGAAAATTGATCATCTATTGCAGATTCGAAATGATTTATATCTTCAATGTGCGTTTTGAAATTGGCACTTTTTATTTTAACGAATTTTGATGAGGCCTGTGCACTAAATGCAGCCAAAAAGAAGAATAAAATTAGTGTAAGTTTACAGCGAGTTGTTTTCATAATCAAGGGAATTTTAAATAATAAATTTAGAGTCGCTTGCAAGTTACCCTAAAAAGTAGTGTTACAAGCGACTCTTTTTATTGGTAGAATTCTCAATGCCTAATAACGGGCCCTTTTATATCAGGCATTTTTTCTTTTTTTGGTTTGGGCTTAGATGATTTTGATTTGGGCTGAGATTTTTCTCCTTTGTCTCTAAAAATAAAATTCAATATCGGAAAGCTCGCATCATCGTCATTATCGTTTCCTCCATAGGTAGGATTAGATGGAGTGGATTGCGGTTCAGAAGTTGTTGGAGAGCTCGGTGTGCTTGGTTTTGTATCAACTGGCAAGCTAGCTGGTTGTATTGGTTGGTTAGCACAATCGCAATCCAACGCTTTTGTTATTTTATACTCTTCTTCAGCATATAGGTTCCAAAAGGTCACCTCTGTTATTTCGTCGTTGTATATTTCTATTTCTTCTTTTTCTGCACTACTTAAATCAAAAATAAAACCAGCTTTTACATGTCCTGTGTTTATTGTTTTTGATTTATAAGCTAAGTCATATCCCGTTTTAGAAAAACGCGTTTCCTCATAATCAACCATTTTAGGATTGGACCCAAAAATCTGTTCGTATCTTAAATCAAACGAAACGTGGTCTATTAGCAACCATCTAAGTCCAATGCCTCCGCCAGCGGTTAAATAGCCAGTTCTTAATAGATTATCTCTAGAAACGCCATCCATGTTTCTTGGCATATAAACATACTTTTTTTGGCCTGCTGCATATACTCTTGGTCCGGCGAGTAATGTAAAGTAGGGAATAAGTTTGTGTTTGCTGTACTCCAAATGGCTTCTTAATACAAAGTTGTTTTCACGAGAAATTATTTGCGTGTAACCTAAATGTTCACTTTCGGTATTAAAGACTATTTCTTGGCGTTTACTCTTTTCTTTAAACTGTAAACCCCATTCACCTCCATAATACCACGCCCAGTTTTCATTTTTTAGTTTGTTACCACTCATCAGCTGTATGCTAAATCCGTGCGATATATGGCGGATTGAGTCGGTAGCATTCCAACCTTCTTGCGTATAGTGCAAACCAAGCCACTTGTCATTTATATCATTTGTATATGGTTTTTTAATGGTGTTGGTATACTTTGTTTGTCTAGAAGTTGTTACTGTGTTGCTATTTGTCCAATTAAGAGGTTGTTCTCCATCGCAATAGCAATTTATTGAATTTATTGGTGCATTATCACTTTCAGAATTAAAGTATTGTAGGTCTTTTTCTTCTTGCCAATGGCCTTTTTTATAAAGTACTTTTTCTATTTCCTGTGCACTTAAATTTACCATAAAACCAAATTTTAGTTGATGAGAAAGAGGAGAGGTATTTCTATACCTTAGCGTATAATTTGTGCCAGACAAATAGGAAGTTGACACATCAACTACATCAGTCTTTTCGCTAATGACAGCCTCGTAACGGGCATCAAAAGATACGCGATTTTTAATTAGTGTGCGAAGACCTATACCGAAACCTCCAACTAAAACAGTATTATGCTTTAGGTTGATGTTGGTACTCTCATCTACTAAGTTTCCATCGTCGTCGGTTTTAAAATCCTTTAAGAGTAAGCTTTGACCAGCGGAGTAGATACGTGTGCCGCCAAATGCGGTTATATATGGAACAAAATTAGCTCGTGCATATTCCAAATGTCCTCTTAATAAAAGGTCGGTAGACTGAGCGTGCAATTGCGTGGTTCCGATATCTGCGGGCGAGTTGCTAAGTGGAAGATCTATTTGGTCACTTAGTTTGCTAAACTGCATACCATAATCTAATCCGGGGTAAAAGGCCCAAAAATCGTTTTTAAGTAGGTTGCCGTGCATCCATTGAAAATTAAAGCCGTGAGTTCGGTTAGAGTCATAGCCTACTACTTTGTTCGCTTCTGTAGCGTAATAGAATCCAAACCAACCTTGATTTGATATTAATGCCAGAGGCTTTAAAACTTCGGTGTAGGTGTCGTCTACCCACCTTTTGGTAACGGTTTGTTTTTTTACCCAGGAGGAATAGTTTTCTGTTAATAGCGATTCTTCTGAGGAGAGATTTGTGGATTGATTGGTGGTTTGAGCAATGCTTACGGAGTAAAACACGCTACAAACACAATACAAAATCCAATTTAATTTTAGAGTTTTCATGGTCTTTAATTAGTTGAATAAAAGTGTAACAAAAATATTAAAAAAGCTTACTGTTTTTCTAATGCTTATTAATGTCGAATTACAGGAGCTTTAATTTTAGGAGTTGATTTTTTGCCGCCGCCGCCTCCAGAAGAAGTTCCACCTCCAGAGCGTGATGGAGTTGTAGTTTGAGTAGGGTCATCTCGATATATCACTTTTGTAGTCGTTCTTTCTCTACAAGGTTTGCATTCTATTATTATTTTGTCTGCATCTTCAGGGTCTATATAGTATGTTTCAGTTACTTCTTTGGTGTAACCTTCTTTTACTATCCGTTTTTCGTAGTCGCTCGTACTCAAATCAAAGATTACACCAATTTTAAACTGTCCAAAATCGGTAACTTGGTTTTTAAGGTTTAGATTATACGCAGTGCCCACTAACCTACTTTCAGTTAAATCTACTACCGATTTTGTTTCGCCAAAAATTTGCTCGTATCGCATGTCTAATGATGCGTAATCTGTTAGTTTTAAACGTGCACCTATTCCAACACCCATGGCTAAGAGTGTCGAATTTTTGACATTATCTCTAGTGCTTCCTTCAGTATCAACGGGAGGGTTGTACATTCCTACTTTTTGGCCTGTGCTATAAATTCGTGGTCCTGCAAAAAACGTAGCATAAGGTACTATTCTATATTTAGGAAATTCAATGTGGCCTCGCAATAAAATGTCGTTGGATAAAGAGCTTAAAAAGGTGTAACCCAAATCTTCATTTACGGTGTTTAAAATAACTTCTTGACGTTTTGTTCTGTCTCTAAACTGCATGCCCCAACCCAATCCGCCGTAAAAGGCAAATGGTGTGTTTTTAATTAGGTTGCCGCTCATAAACTGAATATTAAAGCCGTGCGTTTTATTGCTATCGTTGTAATCTAAGCCTTCTTGGGTGTAATGCATTCCCATCCAAAATTCGTCCATATCTCCTGTATGTTTTACTCTGTAACTTTCATAAACTGGTTCTACCCATACCTCATGTACTATCGTTTTCTTTGTTTTTTGAACTATTGCTTTAATAGGAGGCGTATCTGTAGGCAATATATTGGCTGTAGTTTCCAAAACTTGTGGTGAGCTGGCAGAGGATGGTTTCGAGCGGTTGTTTTCTGAATCTATCTCGAAATAAGCATTTGAGTTATTGTCAATTCCGCTGTAGTCTTGTTTTTCCTCTCTTATGTCCCCGTTTTGTTTTGAATAGAAGGCTGTTTTATCTGGTGTCAATTCCCCTTTTTCAGAAATAGGATGGGCTGATTTAGATATTATATTTTCAGCTTTTGGAGTGATAAATTTAGCATTTTTTGTGTCTAAATATTTGGGTGTTAATCCATTTACCGAGCCAAGTAAAAGGTAAACGGATAAGGTTGTTGCTGCAAAAAGTGTCGTCATAATAATGTTGTTTTTAAGTTTTTTAGAGTTTATAAAAGTTGTCAATAATAATAGTATCCATGGTTTTTTCGGTTCGTCAAGCAACGCTTCCATTTTTGCCCAATCCGCATCCATAAATGGTGCTTCGTGTTGCTGCAGCCCACTTTTAGCAGCTTGGTCAATCGATATGTTTCTTCTTTCTTTCATATCTTTTCTTCTAATTTGTTCTTCAATATTTTGCGAGCTTGGTTTAAGTGCCACTTGCTCGTTCCTTCCGAAATTCCCAATAATTTAGCAATTTCACTGTGTTTGTAATGTTCTAAGGCTACCAAGTTAAAAACAATTCGGGTAGCTGCTGGTAAATTCTGTAGTAGTGCAATCCACTCATCGGGCAATATATTTTCTGTATAATCTGTGTTTACGCTAACCTCTATTTCCTGCTCATCTATAGGTATAAAATCTCCTTTTTTTAGTTTCTTTCTGGCATAATCTATAGCTGTATTTTGAATTATTCTATACGCCCATCCTTCAAAAGAATACTGTTTGTCGTATTTTTTTAGGCTTGTAAATATTTTTAAAAAGCCGTGGTTTAGGGCTTCTAGTGCGTCGTCTCTATTTTCGAAGTACCGCAAACAAACGCTCATAAATTTACTGTGAAACGTTCTGTATAATTCACCTTGAGCTAATCTATCTTTCGCTATGGCTTTGTCTATAAGGGTGTTAAGCTCATTTTGTAGCGTTTTATTAGCGATATGGGTTAGCGTTAAAGTCACTTTTTAAGATTGCCTTTCATACATAACTACGAAGTTAATTTACAATAAGGTTGGGTTAAGGGGTGATATTTTTTGCAAACTAGGTTTATTTTGTACCTAATAACGAGAAAAAACTATGCCAATTAGAATGGTGCCCGATGAAAATAAAGGGCAAAACAATCAGAACAATATCCCTAAAAACAACCAAGGTGGTGGCGGACTCGGCGGTCTTGTTGCCTTTTTACCTGTAATATTTGGCTTTTTGTTCAAAAAACCGAAGCTATTAATCGCTGTAATTATTCTTGGTGCCCTGTGGTATTTCGGAAGAGGTTGCTTAAACTCTTTTGTTGGTGAAGACCATACAACCAATTCTGATTTGGGAAGAGGAGCCACCTTAGACCCCAATGAATTTGACAAAGCAGAAGTATTTGCACCACTAGCCGAAAATTCTAAGAATGTAATGCCTGAGCGAGTTTCGTTGCAGCAATATTGTCCAACTATTCGCAACCAAGGCTACCAAGGTAGTTGTGTTGGGTGGAGCAGTAGTTATGCCGCACGTACTATTTTAGAGGCAAAAGCTACTGGCCAAAGACCAGATGCAGTGGCATTTAGCCCCAGCAGTTTGTACAATCAAATTGCACTTTCTGGTTGCCAAGGGGCCTACATAAATCAAGCAATGGATGTAATGCGAGAACGGGGTGTTTTACCATGGAACGATTTTCCGTATGATGAAAGTAGCTGCAGCAACAAACCAAATGGTTCGGCTTTTCAAAAAATGGCGAGCTATAGAACCAAAGGCTACAATCGATTAACCCAAAATGAGGACCCACGAGGAGAAATAGATTTAATGGCAATTAAGCAAAACTTAGCACAAGGAGCACCAGTGGTTATTGGCATGATGGTGGGAGGTAGTTTTATGCAAGGCATGCAAGGCCAAGATGTTTGGCTACCAAGTCAAAACGATTATCAAATGCGAGGTTTTGGTGGCCACGCAATGTGTGTAATTGGCTATGATGATTATAAAGCAGGTGGATCTTTTGAAATAATGAATAGTTGGGGCAAAGATTGGGGCGATAAAGGCTTTGGTTGGATTCGATATAAAGATTTTGGGTTTTTTACCAAAGAAGCATACGGTCTTTACCCTATGGGCAACGCTGCAAATCAAAATCCTAATAAATTTGAAATGGCTTTTGGACTAGTTGCAAATGATGGGGGTAAATACATTCCACTTAAACAAGTAAACGGCAACTATTTCGAAACTACGGGAAACCTACCGAAATTATCTAAATT
>Ga0102812_10001157_pt1 | contig 18370 bp, 15 predicted proteins | sample ColrivemetaGS713_FD_79334 | JGI IMG/M metagenome (GOLD analysis project Ga0102812, IMG submission 79334) | Estuarine microbial communities from the Columbia River estuary - Flood tide ETM metaG S.713 | ecosystem: Environmental > Aquatic > Marine > Intertidal zone > Estuary | place: USA... | reverse complement strand
TGTCAACTTGTAATTGAACGTAGAACCAAAGTCAGAATAGTTCTCAAAGCGCACCGCACCACCCAGGAGGAAGGCTTCGCTCAAGTCAAATTCGGTATCCAGGTAGAGTGCAGCACTGGAACGATTAGCATCAACAGCATTGCTGGGGAGGAACCCCGAAAAACACTGAGCACCAGAAGGACGATTACGTCCAAAATAATCACGGACCGATAACTCGCTTGGTGTAGCTGGGGTTACGAGATTACCATTCTCGTCAAAGTTGCCATAAGATTGCTCAGAACCAGCAGTGATATTGTAGTTTTCAAGGCGGTACTCCCCTCCAAAAGCAACATTGATACCTTTGCCAGCGGCACCATCAAAGTACTGGGAAAGATCAAAGTTGGAGGTCGATTGAGAAAAACTATGACCACCAGCATCGAATTCTGTTGGCGAGCTACTTCCCAAGGTAGCATTGTGGGTGTCGGTAATATTGTATAGGAATTCATTAAATCCATATACCGTACTAAAGTCGGTGTTCCAATCACCTATCATTCCTCGTAAGCCTACACCAAAGCTACGATCAATGATGTTAGAGTTGATTTTCGGAACGGTACCATCAGGATAAATGGACGTAGATGTACGATCTTGAGAAGGAAGGCGAAAGAAACAGCCTGAACAACCCCGGCGGTAGCCCACACCCGCAAAGCTGTAAAATTCGGAGTTTTCACCAACAGGAAGCTCCATGTTGGCAAAGAAATTGCCACCACGAACTTCGGACTGGCCAACCAGCATATTGTAGTCAGTACGTTCCTGGTTTCTAGCACCTAACTCCTGAGTAGTTACGTCAAAATCGAGCACCCCTGCTAAGCCACTGAGGTCTGTTAGGTCGTTTAATGCTTGTAGTGTTTCGCCGTCGAGGTAGCTTACGCCTTGTGCGTAGGTTTGAATTTGTTCCAATGATAGGTTGCTGATATCAGCGCCATCGGCAGCTGCCACCCGCTCAATACCATTATAGGCGTTGAATATCTGGCCAGAGTATTCCTGCATTCTGCTGGTTTTACCTCGGAAGTTAAATTCACCCGTAAAGTTGATAAAACCACCTTCTGTACCTAAAGGTAAGCCGTAGTTCATCCCCAGGTTGATCACCTCGCCATCGGCACTCTTGGTTTCGCCACCAAAAGGTCCGATGCCATCAGAAAAATTCGCACCAGTGGTAAGGCTAAGTGCCAATTGGTTGACATCCTCCCGTAGCTTTACGTTGATAACCCCCGCAATGGCATCCGTACCATATTGCGCTGCCGCACCATCACGAAGAATTTCAATCTTTTCAATAGCGGAAGCTGGGATAGCATTAAGGTCTGTCCCCACGTTCCCACGGCCAAATGTACCATTGACGTTTACCAAAGAGGTTGTATGGCGTCTTTTGCCATTTACCAATACCAAAACCTGGTCGGGCCCTAAGCCACGTAAAGAGGCAGGGTCAATGTGGTCGGTACCATCAGAAATCGTCTGGGTGTTAGAAGAAAAAGAAGGTGCCGTTTGGCTCAACAACTGGTTGATGCTCACTTGTGGCGCTTTGGAGGCCAGCTCGCTGACGTTAATAACGTCTACGGGCACGGCCGATTCAAGGTTGGTACGGTTCGAAGCCCGGGTACCCGTAACGACAACTTCGTCGATAAGTACACCGCCAGCAAGGTTGAAATCAGCGGTGGCTGTACCTCCGGCGGCAACCGTTACTTGCCTGGTTTGGGTAGAATAACCTACATAGCTTGCTACAACCTTATAGGTTCCAGGGTCGACCATAATGCTGTATTTGCCATCAAGGTCAGTCACGGCACCTTTCAAGGTACCATCAATACCAACGGAAACACCATATAAGGGTTCGTCTCCATCAACGATGGTACCACTAATGGTGCCCTGTTGGGCGAAACCTATGACGGAAAAAGCCATAAGTAAGAGAAGTAAATAAAACGGTTTCATAACTAATTGATTTAGTGAATGATAAAGCTTTTGTAATTATACTAGTGTCACCAGCTAAGCTGGCAACTCAAAAGACAATGGGTTCCCCATACGCCAAATTGCTGTACGTAGCGGCTGTATTGAAAAATGCCGTTGTTTGTATTCGCACTGTGCTGATGACGGTCAGGGTAAATGTTGAAAATGTTTCGGGCGTGAAAACCGCAACTGAGATTTTGCCGTACTTGCCAGTTTAGTGATATATCCGTGATCCATTTGGCACGAAATGTTTGATCGCGACTGGCTAGTTGCTGGGAATAGTTGTTGATGACCCAGTTGTCTGGCGAGCCATCATTGGGATGATGATAGGTAACGGAACCAAAGCGCGTGTTTTGTAGACCTATTTGCCATTTTTTGCTGGTCCAGCTGAGTTGTGCAATGATCTTACTGTCGGGTTGGCTGTGTTCGAGGCGTGCGCGATCTTCCCTGTTGAAGAGCACTGTTTCCAGTCCCGTTAAACCATTGGGCAGTTCAACCTTCGTTAGCCGGGTACGGTTTAAGCTGGCGGCTAGTCGCAATTTAAACGTACCATTTACCCAAGTCCAGCTGTGCATAAGCCCCAAGTCCAGCCCGTAAGTAGTGGTGGCAATGGCATTAGAGAAAAATTGTACCCGATCGAGGCCGTTGGCATCGAGCATGCTGGCTAAGAGCGGATGGTTCTGCCCGGTAAGTTGGCTGCCCAGAACGATCCGGTTTTTAATATCTACGCGATAGCCTGTCAGGCTAACCGTTCCCTGTTCCTGAAAAGGCCAGGAAATTTGCAGGGAAGAATTGTAGGAACGCTCTGCTCGTAACCGACCTCCGACGAGAGCGCGGGTCACGGGGTGCTCACTGTTAAGTTGAGCAACGTCTGCTCCTACAAGCTTATCTTCCTGGGGCACAAATTGCAGGCTCTGGCTGCTGAAATAGGCTTGCCCCAAGGAAGGGGGGCGCAAGCCGGTATTCAGGGCCGCCCTAATTTTTACGCCTCGATCAGACCGATAAGTAAGTGCTGCTTTTCCCGTAAGGAAACTATTGTTAGCTGTCCAGGATTCACCCCGTAATGCCAGGGCATAATGCCAGCGAGGATTGAGATACTGATTAAAGAGCAGATAGGCCGACCAGGAAGTGCGCCACACCCGCGCAGTATGCTCCGGCCGGTAACCGGGAAACACCTGTATGCCTCCTTCCTGTTGATCTTCGGTATTCGTGTTGTAGTTCTTCCAGCTCCACTCTTCGCCAGCGGCTTGGCGGAAAAATTCATTGCGCCACTGGATACCCATTTGCCAGGCAGACTGTTTATCGTCACTCGTGCGGCTGGCATCGCACTTTGTAATCAATTGGCTGTACAACAGGCTGCCAGCCCGGGCACTGGTGGGCGATTGTAGTCCCAAAGAAGCGTTGTTGGAGTTTTTAATCAAAAAAGTGACTTGGTTGATGCCAATATTCTGGTTGAGGTCAACTTGCCATAGACCAAAATTTCTCCGCAAGCCACTGAGCCATGATGCATCAATGATGCGTGGGTGAATTTCTGGTGAAAACCCCCAGGGATATAAACCCGATTGTTTGTGCTGTTGGTAAGGAAAACGATAAAACCCGCGGGCGGATCCTGTGCGGAAGTTGGCCCCACCAAATTGATAAAACTGCCCCTGCCGCCCGATTTTTCGTTCCTGTCGGATAAAGCAACCATAGTTGCGGATAGCTGCACTACCCACTTCCATCACGCGGCGACCTTGGAACCCGGTTTGGGCAAAGAAAGCCCCCACCGAATCTGGCCGCTGATCCCGACTGTCACCAAAAATGCTGCCATTATAATTGCCGGAACGATTAACCGAACTCCGCGCATCGATGCGCCAATTCAAGTGAAAGTAGCCCTGCTGTGTTTGTCGAATCTTCCAGTGGCCATTGAGGCCCGCCTGGAAACCGTCTCCTGCCGTGGTGATGCCGTTCATGTAGTGGATAGAAGATGGTGGAATACTGTCTTTCAAGACAATGTTGATAACACCAGCGATGGCATCGGAGCCATATTGAGCAGTAGCACCATCGGGTAAAATTTCTACCCGATCAATGGCTGCCAATGGAATGGTATTGAGGTCTGTCGCCACACTACCCCGACCGATGGTATTGTTGACGTTGACCAGCGCAGAGCTGTGTCGCCGTTGGCCATTAACCAACACGACCAGTTGGTCAGAGCCGAGGCCACGGAGGGTTGCGGGGTCAATATGGTCGGTGCCGTCACTAAGTGTTTGGTAGGTAGAGTGAAAGGAAGGGGCCGCGTATTGTAGTAGCTGGCCTAAATCGCTTAGCGGGAGGTTCCCCATCTCCTCCGGGCCGAGTTGTTCGGCATCGGTATTAGGGGATAGATAGGCCAGTGAGTAGGGCATATCGCCAAGGACGATAACTTCCGTAAGGTCTACACTACTTTTTAATTTGATAGAGAGTTTTTGTTGTTGCCCAAAAGGAAGCCATAATAGGGTGTCTACCGCTTGGTATCCGATATAACTGATGCTAAGTCGAGTCTGTCCTGCGGGAATCCAGAATTCAAAATAACCGCTCAGATCAGTAGAAGCTCCGCGTTGGCTTTGGGGATGGAAAACGGAGGCTCCAATCAGTGGTTCTCCTTCGTTATTATAGACATATCCACGGATTTGACCGTAAGGATGGCGGGCTTGAATCGCCCAGAACCCCTCATCAATTTCAGTGAAAGCCAGGGAGGTTTCTTCACTGATGCGATGGAGGATATCTTCTAATCGGCTATAGGATGTTGGCCAGGCAGGGTCGAAATACTGACCGCGTACCAGTTGTGTTTCGTAAAGGAAAGCACAATGGTATTTTTCTTCCAGTAGCTTCAGCCCGTCCGCTAGCAACAAGGGAGTTCGTTCACCATACTGCGCACTAAGAAATACAGTATTACTTAGGCTTAGTAGCAATAAGCAACCTTGTATCCATCGCAACCTTGTAACATTTCGAGCCATCATTGCAGGCAATTTTTAGAACTTTTATTTTTGGTATGAATTAGTCACTCCATGGCATTCCGCCATTGGCCCAAAACAGTGATTAACCTGTTGTGAAATTGTTGTTTTCTTTGCTGTTAGGGCTATTGGTTAGAAGGGGAGGAGTGCTTTTTTAGATTATTTTTACATCTCCCTCGGCTATAGCCCGCACTAAGCTTATGTAAGATTTATTGAGGTTGTTTAGCGGAAAATATAACTCGTTCTCCGTCTATTTGGGCATTAATACCTAAAGACACGGAAATAGCATTGATCAGCATATCAATATTTTTTGCTGGTGCTGTTCCACTTAAACTATGCTGTTGCAATTCGTCATTTGCTATAATGACGTCTTTGCCGTAGTGTTCTTTAATTCGTAAAGCAATTTCTGACAGGGGCATCTGGTCAAAATGCCAGCGATCGTTGCGCCAATCGGTAAAAGCTTTGGTTGTTACCTCATGGATTTGTGGTGCCTGGTCCACTTGCCAGTGATATTGCTGTGTTGGACGGAGTACCTGTGGAGCTTGACCTTGATCCATTACAGAGACACTTCCTTCAATGAGCGTAACCTGGCGTCGATTCGAGCGATTTACAACATTGAACTCGGTTCCCAGTACTTTTATGTCCAGGGCATTTGCTTTTACGACGAAAGGCATACCTGCCTGGGTGCTGGCTGGGCTTACTGCAAAATAAGCCTCTCCTTCAAGGTGTACTTCTCGGGTGCCGTTGGCTGCCCATTCCTCGTTCCACCAGAGGTGCGAATTTGCACGGAGGTCTACGGTCGTTCCATCTGGGAGGATCAGTTGTTGCTGCTCAGCGAAATCAGTACGGAAATCGGATGCACTTGGCCACAGCAGCCAGGCAGCCAAGCCGATGAGCAAAATAGCTGCGGCTCCTTGCCAGTAGTGGAGCAGTGAATACCTTTGTTTCGGTGTTTCCTGAGCCAATTGCTGTAGTAGTTTTTGCCACGCTGCCTCGGCAGTCACCTCTGGGGTTTGGTCTTGGAATTGTAGCTTATGTAGCATTAACTGTGCTTGATGAGCAATCTCCTGATGTTCGTCTGCTGCTGCCAACCATGCTTCCCAATAGGTCTGATGCAGCTTGCCTTCCGACATACTCCACGCGATAAAACGATCATCTACCAATAAGTCTTCCGGTCTTAGCATAAGATTTGCTCCCTTTTGGGGTGGTATTTTTTGTTGGGATGGCATACGCTCTACAAGGAGCTATCATGCCTGTTACACTCTAATGACGGAGAGTGGTACGTTTTGTACTCAACTAAGGTTAATTATTTTTCAGAAAGGAGTAGAATGCGCAGTTTTTTAAGGGCACGATGTGCCGAATTACGAACCGATTGGTACTTCATTCCCATGATTTCTGCAATTTCAGGGTAGGCGACCTTATTGTAGAAGCGGAGGTAGATGATCTCTTTTTGCACCGGACTTAGTTGTTGTATTGCTACGAGTAGTTGCCGCTCTACCTGTGTTTTTGGTTCTTCTTCAGGGGCCTCCAAAGAGGATAATTGGAGGATTTGCAGGTCTTTTAATTTCAAGGCACGGACTTTACGATGCCTTAAATAGTCAATTATGCCAAAGCGTAAAGTCTGAAAAAGATAAGGCTTAATATTAACGGAAAGCGGTAAGGTCGCTCGCTTCTCCCACAGTTTTAGGAAACATTGCTGGAGTTGATCCTGTGTGGAAGCATGGTCAGTAAGCATAGAAAAAGCATACTGGTACAAATCACGGTAGTAGTGTTTGAAAAAGTAGCCTAGAGCTTGTTGGTCTCCGGCACGCAGCAACTGCCATTGTAGATCCTGTTCACTCAAGTTTAAATCTGCATTAAAGGTGGTTGAACCAAAATAAGCTGGAAATTAAGTTTATTTGCCGGTTCCTGCTCTACCCTGCTAAAATTTAGGTAGGGATAAATTATTGGGATTTATAGTCTTCCAATGCAGGATTTCGCTTCGTGGCTTCTTCGAGGTGTGAAAAGTTGACGCTGTTATTCTTTGCCACCCCTAAGAACAATACCCAAAAAAGGTTAGCCATAAAATCACCTGATTTTATGGCTACCCTTTTTTTCAAAATACTAAGGAGCTGATTAATCTACCAGATGAGCGATAATATCATCTTGGATGTCAGGATTTTTCGGGTCATCACCATACTCGTTAGGCCCAGCAGTTCCTTCCGTTGCTAGCCACACTATAAGTATAATAGTGCCAACCAATGGGATGAAGCTGATTAGTAGATTCCAACCGCTTCGGTTGGTGTCGTGCAAACGACGTACTGATACCGACAGGTTGGGAATGAATGATACGAGGATGTAAACAAAGTACAAAATGCCGAATCCCAGAACACTATCAATCACAAGCAACCCTATACTGACCAATAGGTTGAAAAGTGCAAAATACCAGTATTCACTTCGGCGTGAACGCCCTTCAAAATCAGCGTATTTGTCTTTAAAAGCAGTTAAGTAATAATCAAAAGGATTCATTGGTGTTGAATTTAAAGAATTAATTAATGCTACAATAAACGCATTTCTTTGAAAATATAAGCCTATTGGGTAAACAAAAACAGCCAAGGTAGAATATACCATGGCTGCTAATAAAAATCCAACTTCAAAAGGGGATTTCGCGATTCTTTATGTTGAAACACTCGTCCGAGTGTAAACAATGTAGGTCTTAATAATTACTGTAGCATTAGGTCGAATTTACCGTTGTCACGGAAAGGTGGGAGCTAATGTTGCTGCGCGGTAGCAAAATTAGGCAAAATGTGCATTATCTGCAAGGAAACGGTAGTTTATTATTCTTTTTCGGTAAGATAGTATTTGGCGTACTGGTCGAGCTCGTCATAAAAATCGGCTCCGTACTTACGAATCAGGGCATCTTTGGCGAAACGATAGACCGGAAGTTTAGCAGCTTTTCCCTTGGTGCAGGCCGCGGTACAGATATCCCAGCGGTCATAATTGAGGGCCTCGAAGTTGGTCGACAGATTTTTGGTAATTCGAATAGGGTAGAGATGGCAAGAGATGGGTTTGCGGAAAGCAATATCTCCAGCCTGCCAGGCTTGCTCTATACCGCATTGTGCTTTTCCTGTGTTGTCGAGGGTCATATATGCACAGGGAGCATTATCGATGAGAGGGGTACGGTATTCACCATCTTCCTCGTCAATCAGATAAAGCCCCTGTCGGGCAATAGCAGCCCTGCCGGCAGGACTAAGGTAAGGGCTAACCGTGGGGTAGATGTCTTCCAGAATGGCCAATTCTTCTTTTTCTAGCGGTGCACCAGCATCCCCTTCCCAGCAGCAAGCACCTTTGCAGGCGTCGAGATTACAGAGAAATTGTTCTTCTACCAGTTCGTCACTGACGATTTTATCTTGAATAATGATCATTGTCAGAATTATTACTTATCAACTGCAAATATGCAGAACAATTGGGCATTGTTCCCTACAATTGTCGTACTTTAGCCACCATTAGCATTAAACAGTAAAGTTTGATAAACTATGAAAATTAAGATGTTGCTCTTTTTTCTTCTGCTAGGAGGAATTGTTAGTGCTCAGGAACGTTCAGCCGCAGTAGAACAAGCGGTACAAGAACAGACTGCTCGCTACAGTTTAAGTGCTGAGCAGGTCGCTCAGATGTATGTGATTGAAGAGCGCCGAGAACGCAATTTGCAAGAAATTGAAGTGTTGCGTGAATCTAACTACCGCCTGTATCTGGAAAAGAAAAAATCTGTTCGTACCCATAGTGAAGGGAATATTCGCCAGATTTTAGACGACGAGCAGCGCTTTATTCTTAATCAGGAACAAGCGGCTTATCGCCAGGCAACAAGCAACCTGATTCAGCAAATGCGGCAAGAAGGGAAATCCAAAGAGGAGATCGAATTAGCGTTGCTGGAAAGAGGCTAGAGAAAATTGCCGTCATAACCAGGTAAATATGTGGAGCAATTGCCGAACAATGTCGGAAGTTGCTTTATTATCATAAGAAACTAAGGAACAGCACGAAAATAAAACGCGATTTTGTTTCCCTAATAGTTAACTAAACGGTTCACTTAAAGTGTGTTAACTATTTGGGAAACCCGAAAAAATCGCGTTTCATTTTCTGCGCAATACTAATAACGCTAAGAATTATAAATGGATCCTCTCAAACAGAGATTTTACGAGAAGGCCTCAGCCCTGGCCAAAGAAATGAAAGCCCTGCTCAAGGAGCACGGGAATACCAAAATTGATGAAGTGACGCTCAGTCAAGCATTTGGCGGAGCACGCGGCATCAAAATGATGATCTGGGAAACCTCCCAGCTTGATGCCAACGAAGGGATTCGCTTCCGCGGATACTCTATCCCACAGCTGAAAGAACTGTTGCCTACTGGCCCGGACAATGAGCCTAAACCGGAAGGCCTTTTTTGGTTGATGCTGGTAGGAGAAATCCCTACCGCCGAGCAAGTCGATTGGCTAACGGATCAGTTGCGCAAGCGTGCACAGGTACCAGCGCATACTTTTACCATGCTGGACAGTTTGCCTGTCGACACACATCCGATGACCCAGTTTATCCTGGCCATCACTGCTATGCAAACGGACAGTGTCTTTGCTCGTCGCTACGGTGAAGGGATATCGAAAGCCGATTATTGGGACCCCGTTTACGAGGATACCATGAACATGATTGCGCGATTGCCACGGGTGGCTGCGTACATTTATCGTCGCTCTTTCCACGATGGCAAACATATTGAACCCGATCCTCAACTGGACTGGGCGGCTAATTATGCCCACATGCTGGGGATTCCTGACAAAGGATTCCAGAGTTTGATGCGTCTGTACCTTACGATTCACGCGGATCACGAGGGAGGTAATGCTTCGGCTCATACGGCTCACTTGGTCGGTTCTACCCTGAGTGACCCCTATTTGTCCTTTGCTGGCGGGATGACTTCCCTGGCAGGTCCGTTGCACGGATTAGCTAACCAGGAGGTGATTAAATGGATCTTCGAAATGCTGGAAGAACTGGGGACACGTACTCCTTCTAAAGAGCAGATCGCTGATTATGTGAACAAGACCCTTGCTGAAGGCAAAGTTATTCCTGGTTACGGCCACGCGGTATTGCGCCAGCCCGACCCCCGTTTTATGGCGCAGAAGCGCTACGCGGAACAACACTTGGCGGATAGTGATATCGTACAGGTGGTCTGGAAAGTCTTCGATGTGGTACCAGGTATTCTGGAGAAATTAGGAAAGGTGAAAAACCCATGGCCTAATGTTGATGCCCACTCAGGAGCTATTCTGGTTCATTACGGACTGACAGAGTACAGCTACTATACCGTACTATTCGGCGTGTCTCGTGCCCTTGGGGTATTGGCCGCGGGTTGTTGGTCACGTGCTTTGGGCATGCCACTGGAGCGCCCGAAATCACTCACCACCGATTGGGTGAAAGCATTTTTGAAAAAACAAAACGAAGCATAATATCTATCAATGAATATTCCTAAGGAACTCCGTTATACCGAAGACCACGAGTGGATTCGGGTAGAAGGCGATATTGCCTATGTCGGCATCACCGATTTTGCACAGAAAGAATTGGACGAATTAGTCTATGTGGAGGTTGAGACAGTAGGGGATACTTTAGCCACTGGCGAAGTATTTGGAACAGTAGAGGCAGTGAAAACAACCTCTGATTTGTTCATGCCGATCAGTGGTGAGATTCTTGAGTTTAATAAGCAAATTGACGATTCGGAAGGCGATGACCCTACCTTGATCAATCGTGATCCTTACGGAGAAGGTTGGATTGTGAAGATTAAGATCAGTGATAAAGCGGAGTTGGATGCTCTACTTTCAGCAGAGGATTACGAGGAATCTTTGCCTTAGGCCATAAAAATGAAAAAAAATATTGATCTACCCACCAAAATTATTTGGGTATGCATCTTGCACGGCGTAGTTCTTTAATTTACTTTGTTCTTACGCTTATCTGGGCGATGGTTATTTTCTTCTTGTCTACCATGCCGGGGCAACAATTACCCCGGATTGACTGGTTAATGACACCGGATAAGTTTGGACATGCAGGCGTTTACGGGATTTTGGCAGTGGGGTTGTTTTTCTCCTTTAAGTCCTATTTGCCGGCGACTAAACATGTTTATTATTGGCCATTTATACTGGCTAGTAGCTACGGAGTAGCAATGGAATGTGTTCAATACGGCTTTTTTCCTGATCGCTATTTTGAATTCTGGGACATTGTTGCTAATATTATAGGCGCTTTTGGCGCACTATTGTTATTGAAAATTATTTATCATTAATAAACCCTTTTTCGCATGACTATGCTATTATTTGCAAAGGGTGGTTTGGGATTACCTATTTTTCTGCTTGATATTCAGGCAGGATTCGATGGTGGCTTCTGGGCAAACGGCTCAGCTTTATTGCTGATGTTGGTTGTACTGATCTTAGCCCTTGTCGGTTTGGGAATCTGGATGCGCTCCTATTTTCGTCAGCAGACGGAGAAAGGATTGGCGGGAAATCTGGCAGAGTCAGGCAGCCATTTCGCAAACCGTACCAAATACGAGAAGGTTGACGCTTTCAAAATGAGCGGAACGTTTTTTAACCTGGGATTAGTGGTAGCTATTGGCCTCTCGGTCATGGCTTTCGGCTGGTCTAATCTGGAAGAAAAAATCGATATTCCGGAAGGCGCCCTCGAAATGGAGGACGACATCATTATGGAAGAGCCTCCCCGTACGGCAGAACCACCACCTCCCCCTCCACCACCACCACCGGTGATCGAGGAAGTACCTGATGATACCATTCTGGAGAATGAGACCCAGACTGATCAGAGTACGACGACGGAAGACATTATTCCTCAGAATATTGATAAGGGGCCTCCACCCCCACCACCGCCACCGCCACCCCCACCACCGCCACCAGCAGTGGAGGAAATCTTCAAGGTGGTAGAGCAGATGCCACGTTTCCCTGGTTGTGAAGACAAGGGCTCTGAAGAAGAGAAAAAAGCGTGTGCTCAAACAGAGCTGTTGAAATTTATTTACAAAAACATTAAGTACCCTGCAATTGCACGGGAAAACGGTGTAGAAGGAACTGCTGTAGTTACCTTCGTAGTAGAGAAAGACGGTACCGTAACGGATGCTCGCGTAGTACGTGACATCGGTGCTCAGTGTGGTGATGAATCTTTACGAGTAGTAGAGCTGATGAACCAACAAGGTCTTAAGTGGACACCGGGTAAGCAGCGCGGTCGCGCAGTGCGGGTGCAATTTAACCTGCCGGTGAAATTTAAGCTTGAGTAAAAGAAATAGGAAGTAAGAAGAAGTACGCTGTATTTCTCCTCGGAATTTCATTTCAACTTCCAGTTTTCAAAAATGGCTAAGTTGCTTCTGGCAGCTTAGCCATTTGTCTTTTTTTACAGGAAGCAACTTTTATGGCGGGCTGCCGTTTTTATTAATGCACAGCGATCTCTACCTTGCAGAACACATAGTGCCGCAGAATACAAGTTATACACAATGACACGATACCTGATAGTGCTGATAGTAAGCTTAATTAGCTTGACGATTGGTAGTGCCCAAAATGCGCGGCTTGCGCAGCAGTATTTCCAAAACGGAGAATACGAAAAAGCAGCAGAGCTATACGCCGATCTTTACCAGAGCAATGGTAATAATGATTTTTTCTTTGATCGGTATTTTGATTGTTTACTGGCTTTAGAGAATTACTCCGAAGCAGAAACAGTGATTAAACGCCAAATACGGCGCAATGATGGCAATGTACAGCTTTATGTTTCCTACGGGACGCTGCTGGAACGATTGGGCCGTTACGAAGAAGGAGAGGAGCAATACCAGGTGGCTATCGCCAATCTTCCTGCCGATCAGTACTCGGTTACCCGTCTTGCCAATGCCTTTATTCGGCAAACCAAGTACAATTTTGCTATCCAATCTTACGAAAAAGGAGCTGAGCTGCTGCGTGATCAACGTATTTTCTCCTATAACCTCGGAGATCTCTACCGGAGAATGGGGGAAAGCCAACCAATGATTGGCGCCTACCTCAATTCCATGGACGATAATCCGGATCGCATCAGTCAGCTGAAAATAATTTTTCAACGCTACCTTTCAGAAGCAGATTACCAGGAATTGCAAACACAGCTTTACGAAAAAATACAAGGAGGTAACGACAATCCGGTGTTACCGGAACTATTGGCCTGGGTATTTGTGCAGCGCAAAGATTACCGCAATGCCCTGCGGCAGGTGAAAGCTCTGGATCGCCGACTCAATGAGAATGGTCTGCGGATTTATGAGCTGGGGGAAATCGCCATGGAAGATAAAGATTACGATGCGGCTATTCAGGCTTTTGATTACCTGGTAGAAGAGAAGGGACAAGCTTCTACGCTCTACCTCGATGCCAAACGCCAGGCTTTACGCGCGCGCCGTGCCAAGCTGGTAGAGGGGTATGCCTACTCCCTGGAAGAACTTGCACAACTAGAGCAAGAGTACCTGTTTTTCTTAGATGAATTTGGGCGCAACCGCGCGACCGCCGCAATTATCCTGGAACTGTCAGAGTTGCAGGCCATCTATATGAATAAGCTGGATAGCAGCATTGCGATACTGGAAGAAATGACCAATTTCCCTGCTACGGACCCCAATGTACAGGCTCGGGGGAAACTGGCGCTGGCTGATTATTACTTGATGAAAGGAGATATTTGGGAGTCGACGCTATTGTACTCACAGGTAGACAAAGCTTTTAAAGAGGATATTATTGGCCACGAAGCCCGCTTCCGCAATGCCCGGCTAGCCTATTATAATGGAGATTTTCAGTGGGCTCAAGCGCAGTTTGACGTCTTGAAAGCATCTACGTCGAAGCTTATCGCTAATGATGCGCTGGACTTGTCGGTTTTCATCATGGATAACCTTGGGTTAGATACCACTACCCAAGCGCTGCAAATGTATGCCGATGCCGATCTACTGGTTTTTCGCAACCAGTTTGATGCAGCTTTCGCTAAAATGGACAGCCTTTTAGTAGCTTTCCCTGACCACTCGTTGCAAGACGATATTATGTATCTGAAAGCGAATGTGTTCCGTAAGAAACGGGAATACGAGGCCGCCGCCCAACTCTACGAACAAATCGTCGAAAAGTTCCCTGAAGACATCCGGGCCGACAATTCACTTTTTGCCCTGGCGGAGTTGTACGAAAAATTCCTGGGCGATAAGGAGAAGGCTATGACACTCTACGAAAACCTTTTCATTGATTATTCAGACAGTACTTTCGCAGTAGAGGCACGTAAGCGATTCAGAGCATTACGTGGGGATAATTTAAATTAACGTGAGGTTGGTGCACAAAGCTCTTGAAACTAGAGGAATCCTGTCACCCAACTTCACTGTATTAAGTACACTAGGTACCCAGATAGAACACCTTTTTAATCCAAGTACACAGTACCCAATACCAAGTACGGTGAGGTTGGAGAGCAGTAATTGTTTGGTGATCAGGTTTTTAACCCCCAACCTCACGTTAAACACAAAAAGCGCTTTCAGCCGTAGGCTGGAAGCGCTTTTGCGTTAGAAAACAGTAGAAGTAAAATTACTTCACGTGTTTCTGATCGCTGACGGTCAGTTTGTGACGGCCTTTGGCCCGGCGGCGTGCCAGAACCTTGCGTCCGTTTTTGCTGCTCATGCGCGAGCGGAAGCCATGCTTATTGCTGCGTCGTCTGCGGGAAGGTTGAAATGTTCTTTTCATCGCTTTTATATTTACTAGCAGCTAAAGACTGCCGCTTTTTCCAAAAGTGTCGCAAAGGTAAAAGGAATAATCAAAGTATCCTAGCCTTCAGACGATTAAATCGTGAGAATATCCCCTTCTTTGTGCTCGATGTGGGCATCTACTTTCGCTTCATAAGCCTTTACCAGCTTCTGGGCCTCGTCTTCGGCGCGTTTTCCTGCATCTTCCGGATAGCCGTCTTTGACCGACTGCTTGATGCCGTCCATCAGGTCTTTACGGACACTACGGATACTTACTTTGGCATCTTCTCCTTTGTCTTTGGCTGTTTTGACCAGCTGCTTACGACGATCCTCCGTAAGAGGGGGAATGGAAATGCGAACCAGTATGCCATCATTTTGCGGCGTTACCCCCAGGTTAGCTTCAAAGATGGCTCTTTCGATCGGGCCGATCATGCTTTTTTCCCAGGGCTGGATGTTGATCGTACGGGCATCTGCTACCGATAAATTGGCCACTTGACTCATCGGAGTCGGTGAGCCATAGTAATCCACCATCAGACCTCCAACGAGATTGGGGTTAGCTTTGCCCGTGCTGATCCTGGATAATTCTTTTTCAAGATGCTCAATACTATCATCCATGCTTGATTTCGCTAAGGAAAAGTATTCATCAATATCTTCTTGTGTCATAAGTCATTCAGTGTGAAGAAAGAGAAAAGGGAATATTTCAGTAAAAATGCCCCCAAAGATAAGAAGGAGCCTGTCAATTTCAAAATACTTGTTTTAGTAAAAAAACTAGTCGCGGCCAGCTAGGCTCATGATGAGGTACAATAGTACGACCAGAGAAGATAAGGCTGCTACGACATAGGTGGTTGCTGCCCACCAGAGGGCATCCTTGGCCCCTTCGTATTCACGGCCGCGAGCAAAGTGACTTTCGTCTAACCAGGCAAGGGCACGATTGCTGGCATCGAACTCTACCGGCAACGTCACGAGGCTGAAAATAGTGGTAATCCCGAAAGCAGCAATGGTGAGGTACAACAAAAAATTACTACCCCCGACGCCAAACATCCCTAAGGCAAACAACAGAAGATACTGCTGAGCTTTGGCTGCAAAGCTGACCGCAGGAACCATTGCTGAACGAAATTTCAACCACGCGTAAGCGGTATTGTGTTGCACGGCGTGCCCGCATTCGTGTGCGGCTACCGCTGCTGCTGCCACGTGGCGACCGTGATATACCTCAGGGCTGAGGCTTACCGTCTTGGTGGCGGGGTTGTAGTGATCCGTAAGCATTCCTTGCCCTTGTGTGATCTTTACGTCGTGGATGCCATAATGATGGAGCATCGTCTGCGCAACCTCGGCACCTGATCGACCATTGGCGAGAGGTACATTGGAGTAACGTGCAAATTTGGACTTGAGCCGATTGCTCACCACCATGCCGATCAAAGAAAAGATACCAACGATGACAAAATATCCCATTAATTAAGTTTTTTTATAAATTTAGACGCAAAGCCTTGCTAAAGGTTACGTTTAAATCGTCGTAAAACCTGTATAACTGTGCAGAACTTTTGGTAAAACAATCCCATCAGCGGTCTGGTTGTTTTCCAACAAAGCTGCGTAAATCCGAGCCAGTGCCAGGGCGCTACCGTTGAGGGTATGGGCGAGCTGGGTGCCTTTCTCGGTGCGGTAACGCAGCTTGAGGCGATTGGCCTGGAAGTCTTCAAAGTTAGAAACAGAGCTTACTTCTAACCAACGTTCTTGTGCTGCAGAATACACTTCGAAATCGAAAGTTAGCGCAGAAGTGAAACCCAAATCTCCCCCACATAAACGCAAGATGCGATAGGGGAGTTCAAGCTTTTGCAGGATGCCTTCTACGTGCTTTAGCATATCCTGAAGGGTCTCGTAAGACTTGTCTGGATGCTGGAGTTGCACGATTTCGACTTTGTCGAATTGATGTACCCGGTTGAGGCCGCGGACGTGCGCGCCGTAGGAACCTGCCTCCCGCCGGAAACAAGGGGTGTAGGCCGTCATCTTGATGGGGAAGTCTTCTTCATTCAGAATGACATCACGATAAACATTGGTGACTGGTACTTCCGCCGTAGGGATCATGTAAAGATCATCTTCGTTGACGTAGTACATCTGCCCTTCTTTATCAGGGAGCTGGCCGGTAGCCGTAGCTGTAGCCTCATTAACGAGAAGTGGAGGTACAATCTCTTCGTAACCGGCAGCAGCGGCTTCGTCCAGGAAGAAATTAATCAACGCACGCTGCAAACGCGCACCTTTTCCCCGGTACAAAGGAAAGCCAGAACCGGTGATTTTAACCCCCAGTTCCAGGTCGAAGAGATCATATTCTTTGGCGAGTTCCCAGTGCGGGCGCGCATTCTCTGGCAATTGGGGCATTGGGCCGTCCCAGGCTTTGTACACCTCGTTGTCCTCGTCGGTGCTTCCGGCAGGGACGGAAGGGTGAGGCATATTGGGAATGGTATAGAGCGCTTGCTGCAATTCCTCGACGGTGTTTTTTAGTTCCTGTTCCAGGACACCTGCTTTTTCTTTAAGTTCTGAAACTTCCTGGCGCAGCTCTGTGGCTTTGTCTTTTTGGCCAGACTTAAAGAGGTCGCCGATTTGATCGGAAAGCTGATTGCGCATAGCAAGGGTATTGTCCAGTTCGGTTTGCAGCGCTTTACGCTGGTCATCGAGGATCAATACCTGGTCAACAATCTGCAAATCTTCTTCTTTGAAGTTGCGTTTGCGGAGGCCAGCTTTGAGCTGGGCAAGGTTTTCGCGGATAAATGAGGTTCTGAGCATCTAACTTTTTGCTTGTTTACCTGTTTAATACAATAGAAAGCAGGAAAAAATTACCGAAAATCACGATTTTTTGCAAAGATAGTATTTGGATTAAAAAAATAACGCTATTTTTGCCCAGCAAACATGCCAAGCTACTCGTCCACCTTTGTAGTCCCTACAATCCTTGGTTGAGCATCTTTACAGCAATTCTTAGTTTTCCCTGGTCGACATGACGTCTTTTTTCATTCCCCGAATGCTGCGGGGAGCTTCGTGTTGAATCCAAGTCAGTAAGAAAAGCCCTTGACGCATTATTGCAACCTACAATTTTGGGACCTCCCAAAATGATCTACTCTCCTAAACTTTCCGTACAAGAAAAAGTAACATTACTCGATATGTTTGATATTTTGCAGTTGAATGACATGCTCGTCCCCGAGCTGAAGGATCTGGCTGAGAAAATGGGTATGAGCAGCTACAAGCGCCTCAATAAACAAGAACTTATCCTTAAAATTTTGGATCATCAGGCCGTTGTCGGCGCCGCTGGTGGTTCAACTCCTGCCCCTAGGGAAGATAAGCCCAAAAGCAACGCTTCGGCCGAAAACCCAACTTCTGGTCGCAATAATCGTCAAAAAGACGACGACAAAAAGACCGATAAGAAAGAAGAAAGAAAAGCACCGGACAACAGCAGGGACTCGGAAGAAGAGCGTGCTGCCCGTCGTGCCAGAGCCGTGCGTAAGCGTGGTGCCCAAGGCGACGATAAAAAAGAAGAAGGAAACGACGACCGCCGTGATACCCGCGACCGTCGCGACAACCGTGATGACCGCCGTGAAGGAGGTGATGACCGCCGCGATAACCGTGATCGCCGTGATAATCGCGACGACCGTGGAGGCGATGACCGCCGTGACAATCGTGACCGTCGTGAAGGAGGTGATGATCGCCGCGATAACCGTGGAGGTGATGACCGCCG
>Ga0102812_10001147_pt1 | contig 18421 bp, 8 predicted proteins | sample ColrivemetaGS713_FD_79334 | JGI IMG/M metagenome (GOLD analysis project Ga0102812, IMG submission 79334) | Estuarine microbial communities from the Columbia River estuary - Flood tide ETM metaG S.713 | ecosystem: Environmental > Aquatic > Marine > Intertidal zone > Estuary | place: USA: Columbia... | reverse complement strand
GATGTTGATACTGGATTTATAGTTCGTACTGAAGACTGGGCAAAACAATGCGGTAGCGATATTTTTATTGACAATACAACAGTTCGTGGTAGTGGTGCTTTAGTTTATTATTACCAAGCTGGTAGCTGTGAATTAGAAACTGATTATGCGTTATATAATGAAGATATCACAGAAAAATATGAAATGAATGCTGGAAACAGATTCTTAGAAGGTACTGTAATTAAAACTCCTACAATGATGGATGTTCAATTATTAATGCCTAAGAACCCTGCAGCTTATGAAGTTGGAAGATTTATGGTTGAAGATCAAGATGGAAATCTTGTACCAATTCTTACAGCAGATGTTGCAACTGTTTCAAACTTAGGTTCATTTACAAGTGATGTTACATGTGCTCCTGAAGAGTACAAGTTCGTTCTATATGTAGAAACTACATTAGATCATTCAAAACTTGGAATCGTTGGATCATTACAAGGTTGGAATATTGATGCTTTAGTTATGTCAACGAAAGACGATGTAAATGGATTAGCAGTATTTGAAATTTGTTCTGCTTCTGCAACTGGAGAATTTAAAGTTAAATATGATCCTGATGGTGACGGATTCACTTGGGATGGAGAAGTAGATCCTGAGATAACTCCTGCTAATCAAGCATTTGACTTATCTGATGGAATGATGGGTATATATTATGTTTATGTATCTGATATTCAAGTTGGTGGATTCACAAGTGCATTGGTATTAGAAGAAACTGAAAAACTTGTAAAAGTTTATGTAGATACAGCAGTACCAATGGCTCAATTAGGGCTTGTTGGAGATTTACAAGGTTGGGATCCTGGAACTGCAATCTTACCAAGTGGTGTTGATGTTATGACTGGATTTGTAATCTTTGAATTCAAAACAGCTACTCCAACTGCACAATTTGTTATCTTAAATGACGCAGATGCAAATGGTTGGACATGGGATGATGCAAAAATAAATGTTGCTGGTGATTATACTGTTGATTTAGGTGCTGATTTAGTACAAACAGTTGAAATTGATGTAGCTTTAGATACAGTAACTGTAGTTACAGAAGCTGATGCGCTAATTAATTATAGCCCATTCACTTCAGCATTAACTATTGAAACTGCTACATTCAATCACTTTATGATTTATGTGTTAACTGATGTACCTGTAGCTCAATTAGCTATAGCTGGAGACTTCCAAGGATGGGCTCCTGAAAATGCTGTTGCAGCATTTGGAACTGATAGTTATGGACATGTAATCTTTGAATTTAGATCAACTAGCTCAACTGCTGATTTTGTAATCTTAAATGATGCAGATGCAAATGGTTGGACATGGGATGATGCAAAACTTAATGTTGATGCAAATTACCCAATGGATTTAGGAGAAGATGCAGCTCAAATGCTTTATGTTGATGTTGTTGCTGATACTACTGAAGTTGTAACAATTGGTAGCGAAACTGCAAACTTAGATACTACAATGGTTACTTTAACATTCGCAGCAGATTCACTAATGTTTGGAAACGAATATATGGTTAAATATGTTGATAGTGATGAATTGACTATTATGACTGATGAAGCAGTACCATTTATGACATCAAATGAATTTGTTATGCCAAATGTATTTGATGGTATGGGTACTTATGCTATAAGCCCTACTGAAATTAAAATAGTACTAATGAATGCTTCTATGTTATTAGGATCATTAGAATTAGTTGAAGGAACAAATATTGTACCTCTTGATTCATATATGTATGCAAGTGGTGGAGCTGGAACTTATACTCCTACAGTTACTTGTGAAGTTGGTTTTGACAAGTTAATGGTTCACTTAAATGTAGAAATGGAATTAATTACTATGAATGAAATTGGTTTAGTTGGTTCTGTTCAAGGTTGGAGTCCTGATACTGCTGTAGTACCAACAGGTATGGATGACAATGGTAACTATGTATTTGAAGTATGTGTTGCTACAACAACTGAAGAGCAAGCATTTAAAGTATTACACGAAGGTGACGCTGGAAGCGGATTCGCATGGGGAGACCCTGAATTGACTCCTGGTGATGTTAAATTTACTTTTGATGGAGATGTAGCTTTATATGTTGAAGAAGGTAACGGAGTAGCAGGTAGTGTTATGCAAACTATCATGTTATCAAGTGCAAATAAATTAGATGTTACAAAAGATTATATGTTAAAATTTGTTGATGAAAACGGGTTTGTAGTATTTATCGAGTTAGATATCGATGATGAAGCACCTGTTATTACTGCAACTGTTGAACCTGGTGTTCCATTTGAAATTGATAACACAGGTACATTTGATTTAATGGATTACTTCCAATTAATCAATGTTATTGATAATCGTGATGGAGAAATATCTTATATGATAACTCAAACATTAGATTTAACTACACCTGGTACACAAAAAGTAATTATTAAAGCAGTAGATGCATGGATGAATGAAGCAACTAAAGAATTTACATTTGTTGTAAAAGACGTTATTGGTCCAACATTAACATTAACTGCTACAACATTAGAATATACAGTAGGAGATGCTGCACCAGTTTGGTCTACATTTGCTTCAACAAATGAAGGAACAATTTCAATTGATACTTCACAAGTTGATTTAACTGCAGCAGGTTCATTCTTCGTTAGATTTACAGCTGAAGATGCTGCTGGAAATAAAGATGTTAAAAGTATTGAAGTTACTGTAATAGCTGCAGAAGTAGTTAAAACAGAACCTAAATCAGGTTGCTTCGGTTCAATTGGATCTGGAAGTCTAGTTATATTAGCAATCGCTGGTCTTGGTGGCGGAGCATTCGCAATATTAAGAAAACGTAGTTAATTGGAGGAATTAAAATGAAAAAAACTTTAATAATCCTTAGTGCTTTAGTACTTTCACTAGTACTTGCAGCATGTGGAACTGATGAAAAAACAGATTCTCCTCCTTCAATAACAGGTATTCTTGCAAATGAATACATTGAAATGAAAATTGGAGCAGAAACTGTTAACTTAGAGGGAATTACTGCTGCAGATCAAGATGGAACTGCAATAACTATTACAGTTACTGGGGACTATGATTTAAACACTGTAGGAGAATATGATATTACTCTAAGTGCAAAAGATAGTAATGATCTTCGTATCAGCATTGATGTTAAATTAGTAATCTTAGCATTAACTTGTGAAGAAGATCCTGATCAAGAATTATGTAAAACTGATGTAGATCGCGCTCGCGAATTACATGAAGGTACAATTTATAATGTTGATTTAAATGCTGATTCAACACCTGATTGGCAACAAGACACTATTGAATTAACAATTGGATACAGTTATTATGGTGCAGATGATGCAACAAACGCTGTATGGATGAACATTTTAAAATTTATGGAAAAATATCCAAATATATCTGTAACTCGCGATCCACTTTACACAAGTGGTTGGGAAAATGGAGATGATGGATTACTACTTATTCAAGAAAATGCTTTATTAGAAGGTACTTTACCGGATGTATTCTTTAATCCAAAAGGTGCTGAAACATATGATAAAGGTATGACTTTAGATCTTAAACCTTATATTGACACTGATGAAGAAGCACAATTTATTACGCCAAATGCTATTTCAGGTATGATGACGTATGATAACTTGCAAATGTGGGGTATTCCATGGCAAGGTGTTGGACCATTAGTATCAGTTAATACTGGTTTATTAGCAGATTTAGGAATCGCAGCTCCAAGTTATGATTGGACATATGAAGAATACGAAGCTCTTCGTAGTCAAATTGGTTCAATTACTAATGCAGGGCAATGTGTTTTCCCTGGTGTAATCGACTTTAGTATCTTTGGTCCAAACTATTTTGATAGTGTACCAAATGGATATAAAGGATATAATACAATAACAAAAAGATTTGATTTCGCTGGAGCTACTAACTATGGATCATGGTTAGAAAGTGTAGCAACTGAAGCGAAACAAGGATGGCATTTCTTCGATTTATCGGAAACAGATGCTGAAACAAAATGCCCTGACGTAACTGATTCATGGACAGATGGTGTTCGTGGAATTAATACAATTTATTTATGGGAATTTAACAGTGCGGTAAGCAGAATGGTTGATAAAGGTTTCGAAATCGATATTTATCCATATCCTGTAGCACCAGCTGGTGGACAAACTGCTACTTATACATATCATGATTACTATAGTATATCTAAATTATTAGTAGCTGATAGAGTAAAAGCAGAAGCTGCCTTCCAACTTGTTAAATGGTTAACATTTGGTGAAGAAGGGTTAGAATCAAGATGGGACTTAATCTATGATAACGATCCAACTGAGTTTGTTGATGGAACTAGATATTTAATGGATTATATCCAAGGATGGCCAATTACTTCTAATCCGAATGTAATGGCATTACATCCGTTTGTAAAAGGGTTTGATGAAACAAGTCCTTTAGCAAGATTTAATTTTGAAGCATTTAAAAATTTAGCATTCCAATATCAAATGTCAAATGCAAATCCATATCCAAGACATATTCCAGCATTTGCAAGTGTTGCGAACGAGTTTGATCCTTGGGAAATTAAGGATACAATGCTTGAACAAAGTTTAAGCTTCATTGATATTGCACTTGGTAGACAAGAGACTTTAAATGAAGAGATTATAGAATACTTACAATACTATGTAGGTATTGAATAATTAACATAATTTGATTTATGACCAATAACTCTTCTCTTTCTAACGAAGAGTTATTGGTTTATTTTTTTAGAATAGGAGTGAGCATATGAAAAAAATACTGATATTAACTCTACTTCTATTATTTTCATTAATATTTGGAGGGAACATTCTATCACACGTGAATGAAGTGAAAGCTTTTGAAGAAAACAAATCTGCGTTAGATAGTACAAAGAAAGATAATATTTTAAGTACCAGTTTAGAATATATAGCTGGGTACAATGAAAGTAATAGTTATTATGGTGTTTATGACGCTTGGCAAGAAATTAATGCAGTAATGCCAGAGGAAGTAGTTATCATAAAATCAAACGAAATAATTGGGGGCGAGGCTGTATTGCAAGGTGATTCTTTTGGATACCAAAGTGATACTGTTAAAGCTGGTCCTTCTGATACTATTTCATTTAATCTAGAGGTTACAGAAGAAGGATTATACGAGTTCTACTTTGATTATTATTTGTTAGAAGGGACTCTTTTAAGGCCAACAATAGCTTTTGAAGTTAATGGCGAAGTACAATATAACGAAATGTACAATTTAGATATTCCTCTAAGATGGAAAGTTGAAGAAGATCTAGTTTATGATCGTTTCGGAGATGAAATAACACCAAACAGTTTCTTAGAATCTGAGTGGGGTTCTTTTGCATTGTCTGATCCTAATTACTTTTTTGTTGAACCTTTGAAAATATATCTTCCTGAAGGTGAAAGTGAAGTTACGATTACAGTGAATGAAGGCTTTGTATTATTTGGCGATATAACTGTAGGTAACTTATATGAAGAAGCCTCTCCATATTCTGAATATCAAAATAGTATGCCATCTGCAACTGATGATGTTGAAACAATAACTCTTCAAGCAGAGCGTTATACTTATGAAAGTAAACAAAATATACGTGCGAAATTTGTTCGTAACCCATCCTTAACACCATACTCATATAAAAATAGAGTTCTTAATGTGTTAGATCAAACATCTTACCGTAAGAGTGGAGATAGTGTTACATATTCTTTTAATGTTGAAGAAACTGGTTATTACAACATATCGCTTAAATACTTGCAGTCAGAAAATGATGGATTGTCTTCTGCGAGAGCAATTTATATTGATGGAGAAATTCCATTCAAAGAATTTGAAAATTATTCATTTGATTATACAAGATCATGGAAAATTGAAACACTTCATGGTGATGAAGATTACAAGATCTACTTTGAAGCTGGAGAACATGAAATTACTTTGACTGTATATAATAGTCATGTTCGTGATGTATACCATCAACTAATTAGTGTGTTAAGTGATATTGATACTATCGCAAGAGACATTAATAAGATTACAGGTGGACTAACTGATAAACATCGTGATTACAAACTTGATCAATACATCCCGACATTAGCGGATGATTTAGTTCGATTAAGAGATGAAGTTAAAGCAGCAAGAGCAGCGTTAATAGAAATATATGATGGTTCAATTAGTGCTGTAAGTGAATTAGATTTAGCAATTAAATATTTTAATCAGTTTATTGAAGACCCGGATGAAATTCCGCCTTTTAACTCAAGGTTTAATATTGGAGATGGATCTATCTATGGACGAATTAATATAATATTACCAACACTTATTGATTCTCCATTGCAATTAGATGCAATCTATATGCATGATGAAAATGCAGAACTACCAAACGCTAATTCAAATATTTTTGTTAGAGGTTGGGAAGGTATTAAAGCATTCTTCTATTCATTCTTTGATCCTAAATATAATGATGAAACAACTGTAGATGATGAAACAGTTGTTGTTTGGGTTCGTCAATCACGTTTGTACATTCAAGTAATGCAGCGCATGGTTGATGAAGGATTTTCTAAAGACACAGGAATAAAAGTGCAGCTAAGTGTTATGCCAGATGAAAACAAAATTATTCTCGCTAACGCAGCTCGGAATACACCAGATGCCGCCATGGGATTAACAGTAACCAGGCCATTTGAGTTTGCAATTAGAGACATGATTGTCGATTTAAGTGAACTAGATGATTTTGATGAAGTTGCAAGTGATTTTAATCCAAATAGTTTTATCCCTTATGTTTATGAGGGTGGAGTATATTCAATTCCAGAAACGATGGATGTTAAGCTTTTATTTTATCGTAAAGACATATTAGAATTCTTAAAAACTGATCCACCGCAAACATGGGAAGAAGTTGTTTCATTAATTCCTATTATGCAAAAATATAATTACTATTTCTATACACCACTTGGTGGAGATAATGCATTTAAAACCTTTGGGGAAACAACACCATTTATCTATCAACATCATGGTGATATTTATAATGAAACTGGAAACAAAGTAGTTATCAATGAAGAAGGAGCATATGATGCTTTTGAGTTTATGACAGATTTATTTAGTGTCTACAATGTTCCGATTACAACTTCAAATTTCTTCCAAAAATTTAGAGATGGACAAACTCCAATAGGTATTGGAGATGGGAATATGTATATTCAATTAAAATACGCTGCACCTGAATTAGCAGGACAGTGGGGAGTTATGCCTATTCCTGGTATTGAATATGATAAAGATGAAACAGAATGCCCAGGACCTCTTACAGATGGACGCTGTATTGAAAGATGGGATCCAACATATGGAACAAGTAGTGTTATCTTTAAAGATGGAAATAAGCAAGATAAAGTGTGGGAATACTACAAATGGTGGTTTAGTGATGAAGTGCAAAGTGATTTCACTTATCAACTACAATCATTACTTGGTGATGAATTCTTACATATGACAGCTAACGTTGATGCGTTTAGAACTAGTGCATGGCCAAGTGATTCAAAATATGAAGTTATTGAACAATGGCAATGGATAAAAACAATTGGTAAAGTACCTGGTGATTATCTAGTGGAACGTGAGTTAAGTAACGCATGGAATAAAGTAGTAAACGACGGAATAAATCCACGAGTTGCTGTGGATGATGCAGTTGTTATTATTAATCGAGAATTAAAACGTAAATTAACAGAATTTGGGTATTATGAAAATGGTGTTTTAGTAAAACCATATATAGTTCCAACTGCTGATAACATTCACCTATGGATAAAGCCAAGAGGTGATGAGAATGAATAAACCAAAAACATTTAAAGAAAAATTTGTTAAGCTTACGCAAAACCCATGGTTTTTCGTTGGACCTTATGCAGTTTTATTCATTTTAATCATTGCTTTACCAGTAATAGTGGCAATGGGATTATCATTTACAGCTTTTAATACGATTCAAACTCCGGAATTTATCGGTTTAAAGAATTTTGTTGATATATTTACAGGTGATGCTGTCTTTTTACAAAAAGCAGTATCTAATACAATACTATTTAGTGTTATAGTTGGTCCGATTGGGTATATGTTAGCATTCTTTTTAGCTTGGATGCTTGCTCAAGTACCACATAAAGCAAGAATTATTTATGCAGTTATTATCTATTCACCAAGTATTACAGCTTCAATCATGATGGCTAATGTTTGGCGTATTGTTTTTAGTGGAGATGAAACCGGATATTTAAATAATGTTTTGATTAATTGGTTTGGTGTTGATTCACCTATTCAGTTTTTACAAGATGCAGACTATTTATTCCCGATAATGATTTTAGTTTCTCTTTGGAGCAGCATGGGACTAGGATTCCTTGCGATGCTTGCTGGGATACTTAATATTGATCGAAGTTTATATGAAGCAGCAGCAATTGATGGATTAAAAAATAGATGGCAAGAAATATTCTATATCACAATTCCATCAATTAAACCTCAAATGTTATTTGGTGCAGTAATGGCAATTATCGGTACCTTTAATAGTGCAGGTTTAGCACAAGCTTTAGCGGGTGGAGGAACCCCACCACAATATGCCGGATGGCTAATTGTGGATCATGCAAACGATTTTGGATTTACAAGATTTGAAATGGGTTATGCAAGTGCTGTAACAGTAATTTTACTTGTTATAGTAGTATTGTTTAACAAAATAGCTTACCAATTATTTGGAGAAAAGGACTGATTATATGGCTAGAAGTGGAATAACATTTAACCCTGATAGATTCCGTAAAGACCAGTGGAAATTTCACACGTTCTTAATTACGTTTTCTATATTCATGGGTCTACCGATTGTCTTTATATTCAATCATGCCTTTAAACCATTTACCGAGTTATTTGCATATCCTCCGAAATTCTTTGTAAAAAATCCAACAATAGATAATTTTGCCAGATTAATTACGTATAGCAGTGAATCTGGTATACCAATTAGTAGATATATCTTTAATAGTGTTATTACAACTGCAGCAGTAATAGTAGCTAGTGTATTGTTAAGTAGTTTAGCTGCGTTCGCTTTGAGTAAATTAGAATTTAAAGGAAAACATACCTTAAATAAAATCAATCAATTTAGTTTAATGTTTGTGCCAATTGCAGTTATGATTCCTAGATTCTTAGTATTAATAAATGTTGGTATTTATAATACCTTGTTCGCACATATCATTCCATTATTAGCTATGCCTGTAGGATTATTCTTAGTAAAACAATTTATGGACACAAGTGTTCCAAATGAATTGTTAGAGGCAGCGAAAATAGATGGAGCAGGAAACTGGAGAATTTATTGGAGTATTGCACTCCCTTTAGTAAAACCTGCATTAGTTACAGTAGCAATTTTAGCATTCCAAATATCTTGGGCGAGTACAGATGGATCAAATTATTTTGTGGATAGAGAAGCATTAAGGACATTACCTTTCTACATGAATACGGTAATTAGTCAGCAGGGGAACATAGTTGTCACAGCCGGTATAGGTGCTGCAGCACAGTTGATTATGTTTATCCCTAACTTAATAATCTTTATTATTATGCAAAATAAAGTAATGGCGTCTATGGCGCATTCAGGTATCAAATAATGAGTAAGCTTACAAGTTTTCTAACAATATTTATGTTCTCGTTCTTAATCGCCCTATTATCAATAACGAGCACTGCAAAAGTATTTGCTAGTAGTACACCTTACTATACATATACAACAGATTATCAATATGGTTGGGTTAGAACTAGTGATGCATATACACCAGCAGGACAAACATATGAAGCTGGGGATACTAAATATAGTACACCAGAATACGTATATGTTGATTTTGAAGATTATGTATATGTAACCGATAGTGGAACAGCAAAAGTATACATCTATGATGCTGAGATGAATTATGTTGATACAATTTCATACTTCGAATCAGTTGAAGGTGCAAAAGATGGATTCCAAGCAGTAAATTCAATTTTTGTTACCGAAGATAAAATTTATGTTTGTGACAGTTTTAGAAAGAGTATTTTTATCTTTGATCGAGATGAAGTATTAAATCGTCGAACACAATATAATTTGTGGATGGAAGATATCGATTTAGATAATGAGTTCTCAACTGGAGATGTTATGTACCTAAGCGACGAAGAAACAGATGATCCATTTGGGACACCTGTTTATGAAATCGAAATTATAGGACAAAACGCTGACAATAGAGATATTATTCAATTTAACGACTTTACTACAAAAGAACCATTATTTGTAAAAACAGATAAAGTAGATATGATTGGTAAAATATTAGCGTGGAGTACTCATGATTATAATGGGACTATATTACTAAAAACTTCAATTTACGCTGAAAAAAATATTCCAATTCAAATAATAACAACACCTGATGCACCTGTGTTTAAACCTTTAGAAGGTATTGGATATACATTTGCACCTCGTAAAGTAGTAGTTGATACTAGAGGTAATATGTATATTGTTGGTGCAAGATCAGACAATGGATTAATTATGCTTAATGAAGATGGAGAATTCCTAACATTCTTTGGTGGGAATCCAATTCGTACTCCACTTGTTGATGAAATTCGTTCGTTTTTCTTAAGTGAGGTTCAAAAGAAGCAGTTACGTGACCAATCTAACATTGATATTGATTATGTTAGTGGTGTTGCAATAGATGAAAAAGGATTTGTATACACAGTAACTTCAACACTACGAAATAATAATATTAAGAAGTTTAATGTATCTGGTAAAAACTATTTTTCTGATTCAGCACATGGCTGGGTTGGTGCAGTAGATTTATGGGTTGGTCAATATGGAAATATTCTTGTAGTTGAAGAATTTGGTTTTATCAATGAATACAATGCTGATGGTAATTTAATATTCAGTTTTAGTGTTGGTGATAGAGGTATTGATCGAGAAGGATTATTATCACTTCCGAAAAGTATTGCTGTAGATTCAAAAGATAATATTTATGTTGTTGATCAAGGTAATAAACTTTTACAAGTATATAAACCAACTGAGTTCACAAACTCTGTTCATGCTGCATTGCAAGCATATCAAGATGGTGATGAAGATTTAGCTATGGAAAAATGGTTGTATAGTTTAGAATATGCAACTGTATTTGATTTAGCTCATGTTGGACTTGGTGATGCATTTGTGAGGCAAGATCGATACTCAGATGCACTTCAAGAGTATAAGTATGCATCTTATAATGACGGTATTTCAAATACTTATTGGCAAGTAAGACAAGATTGGATGGAAAAGAATTTAGAAAATGTATTTTTCATCATGATATTGATATTTGTTGCAAGATGGATATTCAAAGTAGTAAATAAACGAAAACATTTTACAAAAGGAATTGAAGATTGGTATAAGAAGATACGAAAAAAATCTAAAACTCTTGATGAGTTAGCGTTTATTAAATATTTTATAAAACATCCACTAGATGGATATTATGAGATAAAAAGAAAAGACCGTGTAAGTGCAAAAACTGGAACAATTATATATTTTCTACTTGCATTGTTATTCATTATGTATCACAAAGTAACGAATGTTATATTCTTAGAAGATCCAAGTGTAAATGTTGTTTATGAATTAATTATCCTTGGTATAATCCTTACTTTATGGGTTTTAGCAAACTATTTTGTTTGTTTGGTCAATGATGGAGAAGGTTCATTTAAAAATGTATATGTTTCAACAGCAATGAGTTTTACTCCGTTACTGTTGGTAGCTCCTTGGGTTATTTTAGTAAGTAATGTATTAACTTACCAAGAAGCAGTATTTTACAATATACCATTATCGATTACATTTATTTGGGTAACAATTTACTTCTTCTTTATGATTAAAGAAATTCATAATTATGAAGTTGGAGAAACTTTTAAAATAATCTTTGTCTCAATGTTTACAATGTTGATTATGGGAATCTTCCTATTCACAGTTTATTCATTGAATACACAAATATTTAATGTAACCGAAGAGATTGTAAGGGAGTTGGTGGAACGATGATGAAAAAAATATTATTGATTGCCATGATCCCAATAACGATTTTTGGAGTTTATGTTGCAGTAAATGTAGAAGCACATAATGTCGATTATGATTTAACTCTTGGAAATAGTTTGAGTAATACTGATTTAACGATGAACTCTTATATCGAGATTGAAGATAAACCAGAAATTACATATAACTTTCTAATTCCGGATAATTTTGATAAAATGGCTGAAGATGATGATTTAGAATTATATTTAGAACCTGAAACTCTTGCGATTGCAGTTAGAGTTAAGGCCAATGGATATGTATATTCAAGTTATGATTTATATAGTGATTTTAGTTCGTTAAGTGATAGTGTTGTTAATCCAATCAAATCTGGTGTAACTCTTGATTTATATAAAGAAAGCACTGCTGTTACTAGAACATTTCTTGATATCAAAACAGAACCTGGGAAAGAACCAGTTTCAATTGCAAAATCAACGATAACGCCTTTATCAAATGGTTTTAAAGCACGTGTTGATTTTGATGAAGCATTGATAAAAATTAGATTTAACTTAATAGTAACTATTGAAGATGGAGAACTATTAATTTCAATTCCTCAAGAATCTGTTGAAGAATATAACCCAGATATTTGGGGAGCAGGAAAACAATATTTTGTTCTAAGAAATATTGTTGTTTACCCATATTTTGGATCTACAAAAGGTGAAAGTGATGGATATGTTGTTTTACCTGATGGGGGCGGGGCAATTGTTGATTTAGATAGCACACCCGATAAAATAGCTATCTTTGGAGTAGATGTATATGGTAAGGATTTAGGTTATATGTCGCCATCTCCACTTACAAGAGATCTTACTGTTAAACCAATTAAAAGAATTTCAATGCCAATATATGGGATGATTCATGATGTTGGTAATACAGGATTTTTAGTTATAAGTGAACAGGGAGCAAATTATGGAGTGTTAAACTTTAAATCTGCGGGTCCAATTAACAGTTATTACTATACATATTTTAGTTATCGATATAGAGAAAGTTATGAACAATATCAATCTCGTGCTGATGAAGATCAATTTAGAATATCTCTTCAAAAAGATATTAATAAATATGATGTTGCTCAAAAATATGTTTTCTTAAGTGGGAGTAGTGCAGATTATGTTGGTATGGCGAAAGCATATCAAGATTATTTATTATCTACTAATCAATTAGGAGAAAAACGCCGTAGTGAATATGATCAAACACCTATGAAAATTGATTTTATCGGTTCAGAAATTACGATGGGTATCTTAAGACCTAAATTACGTGAAGTAACTAAATATAGCGAAGTAACAAGTATATTACAACAGTTACAGTCTGATGGATATAATGAATTAACTACAGCGCTCAAAACATATAATATGAGTGAAGATGGTTATCGCTTTGATATATTTAGAAAACTTGGTGGTAAAAATGATTTTAAGGAAATGTTAGAAGTCTTAGATGAAAATAATATACCATTTAGTTATTATTTAGATTATGTTAGAAGCTATGATAGTTATTCTAAAAAACATGCTCAAACATTAAGTAAACGTGAAATATATCATATTGAGTTATCGTGGTGGAGCTATGCACATCTTGTTAACCATACGGAACATTATCTTTCTTATGCGAAAGACGATGTTGAAGATTTAAGTAAATATGGAATTGATACTGTAACATTAAACGGCTTTGATAGAAGTGTTTATACAAGCTGGGATGATGGAATAGTATCTTCTACAGAAAATTTAAGTGATGTAAATGAAACACTCAAATATTTTAATGATAAAGATATTATGACTAATATATATAATCCTGATGCGTATATGTATGCATATACAAATGAATATTATAATGCACCAATAAGCAGTAGTGATTTTACTTTTGTTAGTGCATCGATACCATTTATGCAGTTAGTAATTGGGGGATATATGGATATGTATTCTGACTACTTAAACTTTATATCAGATGAAACTACATCTTTGTTAAGACTTGTTGAGTTCGGGATATATCCATCTTATGTATTAACTGGTGGAAGTACTTATGATTTAAAAGAAACAAATTCAAGTTATTATTATATTACTGAGTATGATGTTTTGAAAGACAGAATTAGTGATTATTATGAATTTATTGATGAAGGACTTCAAGCAAGTATGGGTAAAGAAATGCTGGACCATACGTTTTTAGCTGAAGGTGTAGTTTTGGTAGAATATGAAGGAAATGTTCAAATTATGCTTAACTACAATAATGTAGAAGTGACATTTAATGATGTCATAGTCCCTGCTGAAAGTTATGTGGTGATCCAATGATGAAAGAAGGAAACCTTGAAAAAGTAACTTTTAAAGAAAAAGTAAGTAATTTATTTAAAAGATTTAAAGAGTTTAGAAGAAGAAACGATAATTCAACATTAGCTCAAAAAAGTGCTAAAAATGGTTATTTATTCATATTACCTTGGATATTTGGGTTCTTTGGATTAGTTTTATACCCATTTATTAGAATAATCTATATGAGTTTAAATAATGTAACAATTGTAGAACAAAGCTATAATTATGAATGGGTTGGTTTTGATAACTTTAGACGTATTTTATTCGAAGACATTGATTTTGTATTAGAAGTACAAAACTTTGTGGTTAGAGTATTCTTATATACACCGGTTATTATTGCACTTGCAGTTATTATTGCAATGCTACTAAACCAGCAAATTAAAGGTAAAGCTATATTTAGAATGATTTTCTTTTTACCAATCATCATTTTAAATGGTGAGTTATTAGAAAATATGGCTCAGTATGGTGGAATGGATATTAATTTAAGTCCGTTTGTGTTAGATATTATTACAACAATAGTGCCCTTTAGAGTATTGGGATTATTCATTGAGTTATTTTCGATAATAATTGAGATTCTTTGGTATAGTGGTGTTCCCATCCTGATATTCCTTGCAATGCTTCAAAAGGTTGATCGATCATTATATGAAGCAGCAGCAATTGATGGTGCGAATAGTTGGTCGACATTCTGGAAAATTACATTCCCAGCTTTAAGACCAGCAATTAGCGTTTCAATAATCTTTATTGTTGTATTTTTGGCAAACTTTGATGGTAACCCAATCAATGCAATCATCCTTAGTTCGAAACAAGATGGATCAAGAAGAGATGGTTATGCATCCGCCATGGCACTTATTTATAGTGTTATCCAAATCGCTGTTATATCCTTGTTATTCTTTATAACAAGAGAACGTGAAAAGGTGAGGAGGTAAATTATGAAAAAAATAAGAGAAATGATTAAGTCATTCAAATTGAAATGGCCAACATATAAAAAAATCTTGATTGGAAATTCAAATCATCATGGTTTATTGTATAAAATCGCAATTTACTTCTTAAGTATTACATTTGCCTTTGTATTCTTATACCCAATATTTTATATGTTTATGATTAGTTTAATGAGTAATACAGACTTAGTTGATAGTACGATTTTATGGATCCCATCATCAATTCATTGGGAAAACTACCAGTTTGGTCTTCGTGGTTTATTTATGGACCAAACGTATATTAAGTACTTATCAGAATTTTTCACTGTACTTGATGTTAATGGAGAATTGTTAAATGGTACTTTCGCTGATGCTTTAAATGATCCTGAACCATTATCAACACCTTATTTAACTGAGGTACTTAAAATTATTGTTATTATTGGTATTATTCCTTTAACATTATTTATTGGAAGAATATTTACTAATAACTGGAAAAAGTTATTGATCATTAGTCTTGCAATTGTAGTTGTAGCATTTATTTTACCTGTTGGTTATGTAAATGGGTTTTATATTGCAGGTACAACAACATTTACAACAATATTAAGTAGTGCATTAATCGGGTACGGCTTAGCTAGATTTAAATTTAAAGGTAAGAACTTTGTAATCGTAATGTTATTGGTTATTTACATATTACCAAACACCTTATTATTTATTCCAAGAGCACAAATTTACAATGAACTTGGAATTAAAGGTAGTATGTTTGCTTTATGGATACCATCATTACTAGGACAAGGTGTTCAAGCTACATTCTTTATCTTAATATTCTTCCAATTCTTTAGGTTAATTCCTAAACAAATTGAAGAATCAGCGTATTTAGATGGTGCCTCTTCATTAGATATATTCATTAGAATTGCTCTTCCTATGGCTGTTCCTGCATTTATTATTTCCATTACATATGGATTTGCAGTAACCTGGAATGAGATATTCCTGACAAACTTCTATTTAGAAGGAAATGTTGATACGATACCAATGCTATTACAAGCATTATCCGATGAATGGGGAAGATTCGCAGATTTCTCTAGTCCGGATACAGCTAATATTGATTTCAGTGAAGCAAAAGCTTTTGCTGGGACATTATTATCAATCATTCCGTTAGTTATCATGTATGGAATTATTCAAAGATATTTTATTGAAAGTATAGATAAATCTGGTATTACAGGTGAATAAAAAAAATGGTAAGCAATGTGCTTACCATTTTTAATTTATTAAAGTATCTCGCAATTCATAAGGAAGTTTCAAAACGATTAATGATCTTGGTGATAAACCACCAATATTGTAATCATAACTACTATATAGTATTTCGTAACTTGTAAATTCACTTGGGATAGCTTGAAATGAAACTAAGCTATTGTTGAATAATACAATTACAAGCTCTTTATCGCTACCATTATCAAACACTCTGTAGAAACCATCTAATCCATCTGTATAGTATGGAACAAAACTACCGTATGATAAAGCTAGAGAATTGTTTCTCGCTGTTGCTAAGCGAATATAAGAGTTAAGAAGTGAGTTTTGATTTGCTAATTGTTCACTTACTGTATCGATGCTAAGATCTTCAAAACTAGCACTTATTCGGTCATCATAATATTCTCCCCAAAGCATATTAGTACGCATCCCGAGCATTCCTAATTCTTCACCATAATAAAGAAATGGACTACCTGGTAAAGTTAATAATATTTCTCCTGCTAATCTTGTTTTTTCCGGAGAGTTTAATTCTTTGGCGATTCGTGTTTGATCATGATTTGTTAAGAATGGAGTATCGATGTGATTAATATTATATTTTGCAAATTCGTCATATACTTTTTTGATTGAATATCCAAAATCATCCATAGAACCATTTACTGAGTCACGAATCCAGTATCCGGCTTGGAAATTGAATGCTGAAACGTCAGAAGCAGTATATTTTGCATATGTTTGGTACGATTCCCATGCTTCAACAACTACAAATACATCACTATCTACAGTTTCAAGTGCGTCATGGAATTGAGTTAAAAAGTTTTTATTTGCCTCATCTCTATCAGTAATACCTAAAAATTCGTTGTGTCCATAGATATGTGATGTTGCATCCATGCGGTATCCATCAATTCCCGTTTCAGTAATCCACCATTTTCCAACGTTATTTATATAATCTACTACTTCAGGATTTTGAACATTTAGATCTGGCATCCAGTCACTAAAATAAGCGCAAAAGTAAAGATTATTTAACGATGAATGAACATCATATTTATAATCAGTTAACCAATCTCTATTTGAAGGGTTATACCAGATTTGTTGTCCCCATTGTCCTAACGTACCAAATCTTGGATCACTTGAATCAATCCATGTGAACCAGTCGTAATAATCACTATTAACACCGTTTATAAGCACATCTTGGAAAATTGCATTTCTTGCACCCATATGGTTAACGACTAAATCAATAATTACGTCAATGCCCATACCATGTGCTGCAGCAACCATTTCTTTAAAGTCTGCCATAGTTCCATAATCGCTGTTGACATCATAATAATTATCTGTTTCATAACCATGATCACTTCTTGAATCCATAATTGGCATTAACCAAATTCCTCCAACACCTAGTTGTTTTAAGTATGCAAGGTTGTCTATAATACCTTGGAAGTCACCAATGTAATCATCGTCACCATCAGCAAATTTTCTAACGAATATCTCATAATAAATTTTGTTGTTTACATATATTAAATTATAGTCTGTTCCACTAACGTTCTCATCTGGTAGTGAAACGACTCTAGAGTAATCGAGTAACATTGCATCTGCGCATTTGTCTTGAGTTGGATCAACTGTGCAGTTCTTTTCTAATACACTAACGACTTTTTGTATTGAAAAGTTTCCATCTTGTGTTGTTATTGTGAAAGTAACTGAACCTTCTTTATGACCAAATATATAACCATATTCATTTATTGTAGCAATAGAATCATCACTTGAAGAAAGAGTTACATTAGTATTGTCAGCATCACTTGGCGAAATCTCCCAAGTAAGTTTGGCAAAATCGTCAATATAAATTCTTGTAATAAGAACACTCGAACTATCAAATGAAATTTCGGTTACATGTTTAATACACTTATCTTGCAACGGATCAATTTCACATGATTTATCAATAATGTTTAAGACAACAGATATTGATGCAAATGCACCATTATTTT